>Ga0181568_10000225_pt1 | contig 48193 bp, 49 predicted proteins | sample 101ome_20_FD_133758 | JGI IMG/M metagenome (GOLD analysis project Ga0181568, IMG submission 133758) | Coastal salt marsh microbial communities from the Groves Creek Marsh, Skidaway Island, Georgia - 101404AT metaG (megahit assembly) | ecosystem: Environmental > Aquatic > Marine > Intertidal...
GCTCTTAAGATAAATCGTGCTGATGTGATAATTACACCAGACGACGAAGATATCGATACTCATTCAAGTTATGCTGATTTAACGTATCATAACTATGCGCTTGATATATTTGATGTTCAGTCAATATACAGCAAAGGTATCAGTGATTTGGACTCGTGTACTGACGCAAAGTCACTGATGACCGAAGATATGCAACGATTATATCAAAGGCTGAGCACATACAACCATTTGCGTCAAATATAGTTTATTTGCTGTTGATCATAACTATATAGACGAATTGAATTAAAAAGTAATTTTATAATTATCATGTAAATATGCCTGGCGGAATCATTCAACTTGTGGCTGTAGGAGCACAAAATATACATTTGAATGGGAATCCGTCGATTTCATTTTTCAAGAAAGTCTACAAAACGTATACTAACTTTGCAATCGAAACGATATCGTTAGTTGCTAACAAAACCTCATTGAGTTTCAATAAGTCCACAGATATAATATTCAGAGTTGATCGAAATGGGGATTTAGTGAGTTCAATGTGTTTGTCCGTGAAGTTAAAAGCATTATTAGGGTCTCATGATAATATCAAAACAGTCGAACATTTTGGCGAGGTACTTTTAGATGAAGCGTACATAAATATCGGAGGTACAATTGTCGATAAGCAATATGGTGAATGGATGCACATTTGGAATGAGTTGAGTTTAACCATGGAAAAACGAAAAGGATACGAGCTATTAATCGGTCATGAGTTAGAAGGTGAGTTATACCCAGAATCGAGAATATACATTCCATTGAACTTTTGGTTCAGCAAAAATCCTGGTTTGGCAATTCCTTTGATATCTTTACAGTATCATGAAATAGAGGTTCACTGCAAATTGCGTCCCACTCGGGAACTATTTATGGTGAAGAACACTGCGGTTGATTCTACTTGGGAAGTACCTCAAGAAAATGGAATCTTAGGGCAAGAAACTGATGTGGAAATTACACTTGAAGTCGATTATATATTTTTAGATACGCAAGAACGCGAGTTTTTTGCGAAGGAAAGCCAAGATTACTTGATAGAGCAAGTTCATCGACAAACATTTTACAACATAAAACAAAATAATAATCTTTCGTTACAACTTAATAATCCAGTCAAAGAATTGATTTGGACTGTTAAAAAAAACAATGTAAACCTTACAAATGAATGGTTCTCTTACGACGATTCTGATAATAAAAATGTGATCCAATCTGCAACACTTGTTTTAAATGGTATTGAACGATTCGGTGAGAAAGATAACGTTTATTTTAATAGATTACAACCATTCCAATACCATACTTCGATTCCTTCACGAGGAATACATACGTATTCATTTAGTATGTACCCTGAAAACTTTCAACCTTCGGGTTCTTGTAATATGTCGACAATACATAAAATTGAGTTGAAAGTTAAATCTAAGTCACCACCAATCACAGAAACATACAAGTACGATGTTGATGTCTATGCAGTGAATTACAACTTTTTACGAATATCAGGTGGAATGGCAGGCTTAGCATACGTAACTGGGTGATTTTGCAGTTATTTCTCAAATAATTTGGACGGTTAGATAAATAAATAAAGTATGTTCTTCAAACTGATGTTTTGGATTATGCATATATTTTTAATTTTTGTTGCTCTTCATTACACATCTTTGTATACAAAACTTTATGAAAAACTAGATGCTATTGACCAGTCAGTGAAAGAAAAATGTGGATTCAATCAAATACCATCTAAACAACAAACCTCACAACAATTGAAACAACCAACTCCGCAACAATCGAAACAACCAACTCCGCAACTATTGAAACAACCAACTCCGCAACAATCGAAACAACCAACTCCGCAACAATCGAAACAACCAACTCCGCAACAATTGAAACAACCAAGAAAATAATTAGACGACTAGGAACAATAGTTTTTTAAAATGATATAGACATCTACAATGTGTAAAAAATGATATATATATTTAGCACATCACAGATAAGAAAGTAAAATGCATCACAAACAATCAGTACAAGGAGCTTTGCACATTATTTCTGGAACTATGTTTGGAGGAAAAACCACGGAATTGATTAAACGGGCGAAAGAAAACCCAGGTTTAAATTTCAATCACAATATGGATTTGAGATACGGTGAACATGGAATTTTTTCTCATTCTGGTGAGTATATTCAATGTGTTCCTATATCTTCTCTCGAGGAGATATTCAGAACACCAAACTATGAATCCACAAAACACATATATATTGACGAATATCAATTTTTCAAAGATTCGACAAGTATCATACAACGGATGGTTGAAGAGGACAACAAAATTGTTACGTGCTCAGGGTTACTTGTGGATACAAATCGAGTTCCGTTTGGAAAGCTTCTTTCTCTCGTCCCATTTTCAGATACGTATGTTGAAAAAAAAGGCACGTGTTGTGAGAAAACTTGTTTGAATCCAGGTCTTTTCGTTACAAACAGAAACACAACAGAATCTTGCATAGATGTCGGTGTTGATCAATACAGATTGTTCTGTAGATATCACTACTTAAAAGTAAATGAATAACATTTAATCATTATTAGTGTCATGAGTAGTACTCAATTAGAGAAGAAAAAAAGAGGACGTAAACCAAAAACTGATAAAGAGAAACAAGGGTTAATCGATAGTGTACAATCACAGCATATCATTCAGTTGAATATTAATTTAAATGAAGATGTGACAACCGAATCGCAATATGAAAGTTTTGAGAGTGATTTCTGTAAATACAATCCAGAATCATTGAATATTCCTAATGCTTATATGGAGTCAGATAGTTTCAGCTCACATCCTTCAGAGATAAAAACACAACTCCCTTTGTATGATAACACAAAATCAAACGTCAAAGTTGTTAACGACACAAATCAAACGAGCGATGCATTGGGTATTCCGAGAATTTGTGATTGGTGTTGTCATTCATTTGAGACCGAATTGATTGGAATGCCAATTAGTTATAAAAATAAAAAATTTAATGTTATCGGTTGTTATTGTAGTTTTGAATGTTGTTGTGCGGATAACTTTTATTCGAATGTTGCAAATTTGAACGTATGGGAAGTGTATAATTTGCTCAATTTAATGGCGAATTCATCCGATCAAAAACAGAATGTACTTCCCGCTCCTCCAAGAAAATGTTTGAAAATGTTTGGTGGATACATGGATATTGACATGTTTAGAAATTTCAAAAGTACGTCAAAAATACTCACTATCAATCATCATCCGATGGTGTCTATCGTAGAACAAATTGAAGAGCTCAATGATTTTTACCACAGGAATCAAAATGAAGGATTTAACTTTGATAAGGATAGACTGGATAAATATGAAAAGAAAGTGATCCAAGAACAAGCGGACAATATTCACAAAAATTTCAAAAACACATTGAATTCTAAAATGTCTATAATTACAAAATAACTTAAGTATTTTCGAACAGTTGAATTTTGTGTTTTTTTTTATGGTCATCATAGAATCGATGACCAACGTGTTCACCTTTGCAATCTTTTTTGATGATGTTAAATAATTCATTTTTTCCGTTGAGTAAATAATATTGACCCTTATGTTTCAAAGTAAACAATTCTTCTTCATTTTCATCTTCACATCTAGTTGATACATCTAATGTTTTGTTTCTGGAATCGAGTGATTTCTTAAGTAATTCGATTTCATTGGTAAGACGGGTGTTTTCATTTTTTGTTGCGACAATAGTGGACACACTCATCAAATCCTTTTCGTTTTCTATGAGTCTTGCATTTTCAGATCGTAGGTTGTCAATCTCTTTGCGCAAAGAGATTACATCAGAATACATCATTTTCACCTCTTGAATGACCTTTGAAAGTATTTCTTCAATATTCATTTACACCATAAAACATTTAAAATGATACAATTTAAACTAAACCACGAGATTCGTCATGGATGATGTTCGTACAAAATACAATTATTAAGCGTCATTCAGTTGCGGTTCGAAATCAAAATATATGTTGCTTATATACTAAAATGACAAGAGTATTATTTTGTGGAACCCATCCTGATCAATACAATGGATATTCGAAGGTTGTGTTTGAACTCGCGTCATATTTATCTATTCAACCGGACATTGATTTACACATATTTGGATTTCAGAACTATTATCAAAACGAAGAACATAGGCGTGAACGGTTTTTAAAAAATGTAACCATTTACGACGCACATAAAAATGAAGAACCAAAGTCAAAAGGTTTTGGATTCCTTTTGATAAAAGATTACGTTCTTAAGACAAAACCAGATATTGTCATTATTTACAATGATTTAGTAGTTATAAATGGTCTGTTGGACGAGTTAATAAAGATTGAGAATCGCAAGTTCAAAATCGTACCTTACATTGATGTGGTATACAAAAACGAGAAGAACAATTTGATTCAGAAAATTAATCATTATTCCGATGCGGGTATTATGTTTACAAATTATTGGAAACAAGTGTTGCACTTTCAAGGATTCAATAAGCCATCCTATGTTCTTGAACATGGGTTCAATCGGATGCTTTATTATCCTGTGGAACAGAGCCTTGCAAGAAAATATTTCAAACTTTCGCCAAATGATTTTATTATAATGAATCTGAATAGAAATCAACCGAGAAAACGCTGGGATATTTGTATGATGGCGTTTGTTAAATTCATTAGCACTCGTATGGATTCCAATATTAAGCTTTTAGTGGCGACTTCTTTACAAGGCGGTTGGGATTTGTCTGATGTGATCATATCCGAAACTCGAAAATACAACGTCACCATTGATGATTTTAAGAAACATTTGATTGTGATTAAACGTCCACAGCAAATGAGTGATTTCGAAATCAATATTTTGTACAATGTAGCAGATGTTGGACTAAATACATGTGATGGTGAAGGTTTTGGGTTGTGTAACTTTGAGCAAGCTGGAGTTGGTGTGCCTCAAATCATTCCAAACGTGGGAGGATTCAAAGATTTTTTTAATAAAACCAATTCGATGATAATCAGTCCTGTATATTCTTACTATTGTGACCACAGTCGAGACTACGTATCTGGTGAAGCTGAAATATGTAGTGTGAATGATTATGTACAAGCTTTAGAAACATATTACACAAACTTGGAACTTCGTATGGAACATGGTAAAAACTCAAGAAAGAATATCCTTTCGAAATACACTTGGGCATCGAAGGGAGAAATTTTGTATCGAATTATCAAAAACGAAACAAGACATTTAAATAATAAGATGAATAGTTCACTTGAAATTCTGCACGAAGATGGCGATGACGAAGTTGAACATGTTGAAGACTACCAGAAACCTAATGAAATTGTTAATGAAGAAACAGTAAATGGTGAAGACGGAGAAAAAGGGATTTCCACAATAAATGATCAACAAAAACAGTTATCAATTGATGAGATGACCCCCGAACAAATGAAAGAAGCCTTGCGAAAATTGCTCAAAACGACCTAACGATAACAATATGTTCAAATAAATAAATGGAATACGCTACAATAATAATGTACATTTCAAGCGTGTTATTTACATTAGCAATGTATCTCTTAGTCGCAAGTATTGTAAGGATAGGTGTTAGTTTATCTTGATTTACATTCATTATTCAATTTATACCTTGTGGATTCATTGTAATATTCCGATTTATTTGCATAATTCGTTGTAAAAAATTAATGATTGCTAGCATAATAGAAAACAAATAACACAACAAACACCACTTGTTCAATTGCTATATCATATGGTTAAAAACATTCGCTGTTTTGGGTATCATATATTCGTACGTGAGTATTACGCTGTTGTTCATGCTAAACACCCTGACCTCTCTACTCAAGAGGTTTTTTCGGTGGTTGTTAAATCATGGAATGACGTTTCTAAACATGATAACGCAGAATACAACCGTCCTGCCAAGATGAAGACAGAAGATTCTAAAACTGTTTACTGTCTGATTCTGAAGGTTCCAAAAAATCGATCGAGAATGAGACTAATGAACATAATCATCTTGGTATAAACTTATGTCTCGAGAAAACTCAAATAACTGAATTTGATGGCGATCATGCTAAATCAACCGTTGTGGAAACATTCAGAAACAAACTGAGAGGGCTAGCGATTCTGAAGAAGAATAGTACACATTGTGGAGAGGAAGGTCATTTTATAGAAAGACAATTTGGAATACAACCTAACTCTAATAATGAACCAGACATTTTAGGATATGAAATTATGAGTTATGAAATAATGTTTTTAGTCATCAAGTATTATAAAGATATGTGTCTGTTCATCTTAATATTCCACTTTTTAAAAAATTGAGTAACTAAACAGAAAACACCACATATCATATTTTGACAACGTGTATGAATTATATCGAATCACAATTCGTTCAAAAAACATACAGTCGAATCGCAGAACAGTTTGACGATTCAAGGTTTTGTGTGTGGAGTTTCGTCAAACAGTTTTTATCAAATAAAGAGAAGTTACATGGTATAGACATTGGATGTGGAAATGGAAAAAACATGATTCATCCCAACATGGTTGGTATAGATAGTTGTGAAAAGTTTGTAAATATATGTAACACCAAAAACAAAAAAGTATTTTATGGGTGTTGTTGTGACCTTCCTTTCAATGACAATGTTTTTGATTATTCGATTTGTGTTTCTGTGCTGCATCATTTGAGTACACACGAACGACGACTAGATGCAGTTCGCGAAATGGTTCGTGTAGTAAAACCAGGTGGTGAAATGTTATTGAATACGTGGTCTGTCGAAAATCAAGAAAAACGCCATTTTATCCAAGGCGACAATTTTGTATCGTGGTCAACGAGACCACAGAAAGGAAATGAAAAAAACAAAGAGTCATTTTTGAGATATTATTACATACACGATATATATTCAATAAACGAGTTTTGTGATGATATTCAAAAGTTATTTAACGTGCTTGTCAATGTTATATACAACGAAAAAGGAAACTGGGTTGTTCATTTGAAAAAGAAAAATATGACTACCATTAGATGCGTTGGATGAAACATTAGCATCCGATAAGCTGGTTCACATTGGACAGTTTGGTTTCGGATAGGTAATCTTGCATTCATGGAACTCTAGTTCGGGAATCTTTTCGGTATCCAAAATGGCTGGATTTATCGGTCTTTCAGGCATTTGTCTTGCATCCGAACGCCTTGTCCAATTGTAAAACACCTGATGATTTTCAGTGCAAAAAACATCAAGGTCGTTATATTTTTCTTCTTGAAGGACTGGATAATTATGGTATGTGTTATTCAGATCTGGATCGTACAAAAAAGATCCTTGTAAACACTCGTAACCAATACAGTCGTTGTCGACGTGTGAATTTCTGTCAACATCTTGAATTATACATGATTTATTCAATGTATAAGGTTCTCTGCGCAGAAAAATATCTGTTTCAGTCAACACACATCCATCGTTCATTATAAAATCAGAGGAGTGAGTAAACATTTTTGTGTTCGTCATATACTCCTTGTTCACCAACTCCGATTCAGCAATTTGTGCTTGATGAATAAAGTTTGTGTACATAGCTGTATCAGACATAGTCTTTTAGTAATAGTTCGATAATATTTCTGCGATATACTTTTGTTCTATTGAGTTCACCTTTTTTTCGAAATAATCTTGATTTTTACGTGTATCCTTCAATGATTTTTTATTTGGGTTAACATATGTGCTAGTGTTTGAATTATGTGTGAATCTCAAATACATGCGTGGGTCATTATCAATAACGACGTAGTTATACTTTTGTAATGCTGTTTTTTTAACAATAACGTCTTCCATACTTGATAATTCATCATATTTGAGTCGATTGATTCGTTTAGAAAAAAATGTCATGAATCCAGATTTGAGGGTCATTTTGAATGCAAATTTGGTTTTCAGATTGTATTCAAGTCGATTTTGAAACAACAAAAAATCAATTGAATCATTTTCAAGGAATTTAGTCATAAATGTTTCGAGATATGATGGGTGACGATAATCGTCATCATCCCATGTTGTCCATATTGCATTTGGGGGTACAAACTCTAAGGCCATATTTCTCAATTTACCAAGAACCATTGTATCTATGAATAATTCCAAAATATTATCGCTTTCTCTATCTACAACTGGAGTCTTGGATTGATTCAAAATGATGAGATGTTTGTTTTGATAACTCTGTTCGTTGAAATTTCGAACACTTACATTGGCAAAGGTTTTACGATCTTCGTGGTAACCTGTTATCATGACACAATACACTGGGATGCTTGTCACATGGAGACTATTCACAATTGTTTTGTTTTCAAAATCGAAGCCTCGAAAAGATGTCAGTAACAGAATATTAAAAAGAATAATAAATAACAGAATCTTTATTCTCATAGTAATTTAATATGAAAAAACAAAATATTGTTATCATTATTGTTGTTTGTGTTATATTTTTGCTGTTAATGTATGTTATGAATAGCGATGATTGTGTATTCGCTGGATCAAGCTCAACAGAAAACACAAAGAAAACATATTTCAAATTTCAGGAAGATTTTGCAAGGACCAATACGTTAAACACATCGCTCGAGTTGTTCAAAAATGTATTTGCTAAACATGATATTTCTTACAGTTATCAATTCAACAGCGCAAACATAGTTTTTTTTCATTTGATAGTTCATTACATTCCTCTTAAAACTATAGTGCATCGAAATAAAAATATAAAGTTTATCTATTCATTGTTGAGTATAGATAAGTTTGCAAGCAAATCAGAATTAGCATTAATACTTCGTGCTCACTTAAGTGCGAGCGAGTTTGCACGTATAATGCCAAAAACATATTCTCTTCCAACAGATCAGAAGAAACTTGAGCGAGAGTTCGATTCGAACAAGATATATATTTTAAAAAAGAATCTTCAACGCCAAAAAGGGTGCATCATTACAAAAACGAAGTCTGACATACGTGTGGATAACATTCAAAGCAAACAGTTTGTAGTGTGCCAAGAATTATTGCTGGATCCTTTCTGTATCAATGGACATAAAATAAACATTAGACGGTACCTGTTAATCATTGTGAAATCATCTGTGGAAATGTATTTGTACAATGATGGATTTATGTATTATGCTCCACAAAAATATTCAAATACATCGATATCTCCTGATGTACATATAACGACAGGTTATATTGATAGAAGTATATATGAAAAGAATCCATTGACTTACTTGACATTTTTACAAACTCTTGAAACTAGGAAGCGTGATTTGTTGGAGAAGAATACGAATCGAATGTTCATGATGATAAAGAAAGCCTACTACAATACCCTCATGAAGCACGACGGAAATAACAAACATCAAACGAATTTTATGATATGTGGCTGTGATGTCGCCGTCGATAACTCTCTCGAATGCAAACTAATGGAAATTAACAAAGGTCCTGATTTAGGTGGAAAGGATGATACAGATACGCATATAAAAACCATGTTGATAGAGGATACCCTTCATCAAGTGGGAATTTTGATACGGGATAATTTAAGGGATAATTTTGTGAAGATATAGTAAATGAAAATTCAGCGACTACATACTACAGATGATGTCGTTGCATTTAATCCGGAAAAGATACGAAACACGAATGTGTTTATTTTTGTATATTTGGAATCATGTCCGTATTGTGTACAGATGCAACCTGAATGGAACACATTCAAGGAGAATATGAAGAAAAGTAAAAATTTACAAATCGTTGAAATCAACAAAAATATTGTGAATAAAGTCATATTAGCTGATCGAGAATATTTTTCAGAAAAATTAAAAAATGTTCAATTCGTTCCAAATTTGTCATTGTATACAAAAACAAAAAAAACTTTCAATTATATTGGTGACCGTAGTAGTGAAGACCTTGTAAATTTTACAAAGACTGTTTTAACGAAAGCGAAACCGTTAACTCAAAAGGAAAGAGTCCGTAGAACACTGTAAGTTATTTAAAATTAGCAACCATTTTATTTTCATAACGGTGTGATGAACACCCAAAAACAAGAACTCGTCAGACAATACATTAAGGATCAGTCGCAATTCACAGAGGGAAATATCACTGATGAATTATTGGGCGAAGGAAGAGTGCACATGCATAGAAATGAACTTACACCTGTTCAGAATGACGATGAAGAGGTTGAAGATTTTAAAAATCAAGTCAGGATGTGGATGAAAATAGACAATGAGGTCAAATTGATAAGCAGTAAAATTAAACTGTTGGATAATGAACGAAAACAACGAAAAAAAATGTTGGAACTTCTTTCAGCAAAAATGTTAAGATTTATGAGTACAAACTCAATTGACGAATTAAATACACGAGAAGGGATTTTGAAATATAAGAAAAGTATGGTTAAATCCAGCATAACACAAAAAGAGCTTATTAACAAGCTTCAGAAGGAATTTGCAAACATTCAGAATGCAGATGAAAAGATTTTGAAGGTGTTTAAAGATAGACAGAAAATCGAAAAAGTTAAACTTCTTCGAAGTTGATCAGTTTATTGAAAGTATATCATTGAAATTCGTCGTCAATTAAATCTTGCAGAAGTTCGTTTTCTCTCGCAAGTAACATACCTGATGTTACTTGTTCTTCATCGTCATCGTCATCGTCATCATCATCGTCATCAGATAAAGGTTCTTCAAGCGAGTATGTATTGTTGATGTATCCCACATAATCTGGGTTATACTCTGGATTCAGAATTGATTTTTTGAACACCGGTTTTCGATAGGGTCTGTAATATTTTATTTTCATGAGAAAGTGCAGGTTAACGTTTCGAAAATTGTACACTTTCTTATCAAACTTTCTTTCGAATCTAAATTTCATTTTTGACAATCTCCCAATTGGATGAAACTCTTTGTAGTTGATTGCATAGAATTCGTTCTTCGATTCTGCGAATCCCTGTACGGTCATATTCAAAACACCTAACCCTGGTGACAAACCATCATAGTAATGACTGCCACGAAGGTGTTGTTCAATTTCATCACAACGAAGAATGATATAGTTTTCTACACCTAAATTCAGCATTCCGGGAGATACAATTGTAAAGTAATTATCTGATTCGTCTTGTCTTTCTAATTTTTTTAATCCAATTGTCAATGTGTAATTTGTAGTCAATGGTAATGTTGAAAACAGAACGGAATTTATTTGATTAAAGAAATCAGTGTATATATTGGTGATAAAGTTGTCATCAAAATTTTCATTCACAAAAATAAAAACCCATTCATTACTGGTTGTGTCATATTCGGATTTCATGTGAATGTCTACCGAGTGGTCTGCTGAATCAAATAAACTATCAGATGAAATTTTCAATACACATTGTTCTCTTGATAAATCTTGTTCGGTATTAATACCAGTTATTTTAACAGAATAGAGTACATAATTAATAGGGAAAGATCCGTTCGTATCATAAGTCGTTTCAGTGACAGAAGAACCTACCCAAGGTTTTGAAATGAACAACTCATCATTGATATATTCCGACACATGATAAAACTCTAATAACCCAATCGAACATTTGTTGAATTCATTCGTGGTAATAAGTGATATGGTGTATGTTTTTCCGTGTTCAAATATGAAAAGATAGAATTCTCTATCTTGTTCGGTATCAAATTCAAATCTTTTTGTAGAGGATGAAGTGAAAGTTGCTTCAAATGTAATTATTATGTTTGACTCTGTGTCCTTAATTTCTAAAAATATGGGAATTGTTTTGTTATCATTTTCGATTTCGATTTCGAAATTGAAAAGAGAGCTTTGAGAACACAAATCATTATCATGTTTGTATTCCAATTTATATTCTATCGGGTTGACATACCAATCTTGAGTTGAAACATAGTATCTCTTAAGCTCTGATTCCAAAAGTATTTTAACTGTAACTTTTTCTGAACTAGTCAGTGTGAATGTATGGACTCCTACAGCGGTACTTTGAAAGAATGTTAAAGAATCAGTGATTTGTGTACTTAAATTTGCACCACCAAACTGGATTTCGATTCCTTTGATTGTACTATCATTGTTTGAATCATAAAACAAAATTACATATCTTCCAAGTTCGGTGATGTTTATTGTGAATACATTATTCACTAAAGTTGGATCAAATTCATGAACAGTGATTGTGAGTGAGTCGGGATCGTGTGAATTCATCTCAGTAGAAACCAAATTTATTTTTGAGCTTGGCAAAGTCGTTTTATACCGATTGGACATGTCTACGTTTCTATTTTTTCCGGGACTAATCATCGACCGAAGACTCAAGCTGTTCTCTGTTGAGTGTGTGTTTAGAGAATTAAATCCAAATATGTCTTTGCATGTTGATTTTGTTGCATTGATGAAAAATGGAACTTTCGAAATGAAACGAACGATTGGATGACTTTGATTATCTCGTGAATGAGAAACTTCAGGATTACTATCGAAATCCATTGAAATTTCAAAGTTAGAATTTGCAATATTTAATCCAGCTTCGTCTTCATAAACTCGTATTTGCTCGACGATCGCGTTTACGAATGCATCTGCAGATGAGTAGTCTTGAGTAGCAAATTTTAAATGTTGCTCAACGTTGTGTTCTTTTGATGAGAATAGATTATACCAACTACCACAATTATACACAAACAAATTGTTTAAACCTTCTTCCATCATGAACATCGTTCGAGGAATTGTTGTGTCCAATATTTCGATTCCATATACGAAAGAAAAAGGTTCCACAAAATCAACTTGAAACTCACCAGGTTCTGGAAACCGTTTGAGGTCGCGTTCTTTGCTGTCGATTAAAACAATAATACTTTCTTTGATACAATTTTCTTTCAAAAAATCAATGTCTTCAACAGACATATCTTTATCGTTATTTGTAGTTTAAATTTAAATAAGAAATTTTCATTTTATGAATAACTGTGACATTTTTTGATGATGTATAGACCATTCTGAATCTTGTTTTTGCAACATTTGTATTCTGTTGTATTCGTTTTGTTTCGATTGATTTGAAACGAGTTCTGCGTAGTATTTTTCTTCATCTGTCATATCAAAGTTTTCGGAAGCTCTATTTTTTACTAAGTCATCGACATTTTTGTAGGTTTGTCTTGGTTTGACTTCGTCTTCGTGAACAAGTTTCGTTGTAGTGTGTGCTTTCTTATAGTCCATATATTGTAATTTTTTTGAGTCGTCGTTTTTTCCAGAATAATCACTAATATGGTCAACACCAAGCTCTACAAATGAGAGTGAATTACATAATAATACAGGGTCAGGGTCAACATATTTCACAATATTATGGGTTGATTTCTGAACACGAACTTCGTCTTCGTTAATGAAATCATTGTATCCTCTGTCAAATACTGGGTCTGGTAATCTGTTCGATTCAAACGTTTGGTTGAATTTGTGAATGAAAGCATCATCTGAGGTTATTTTGATGGATTCATCCGAATTCATTCTACGTGACTCCGTTTTGAGTGAATTGAAATCTTTCTCGTCACCTGCTTTGATATGTTTATAAATTGTTTTGAACGCTTTTGAAATCAATGCAAACAAATACTCTGAACCACCTTTATCTGGATGGTACTGAACGGCTAACTTTTTGAATTTTGATTTCAAATCTTCCATACTAGCATTTTGTGAGAGTCCAAGTAATTTGTATGCATCTTTCAGTTTGGTGTCGCTCATTTATTGTAAAAACATTTAAAATGTTTAAATAGTAGTACGTCGTAATATGGATGCTAGTTATCGAACTCTTGGAGTGAATGAAAACATTAGCGATGAAGCTCTTAGAAAAACGTATCTGCAACTTGCAAAAAGATATCATCCAGATAAGAACCACGGCAAAACAGAAGCATTCAAACGGTTGACTTCATGTTATGAAGAAATAGTGGAACATAGAAAAAAACATGTTCAAATACATTCAGAAACATTTGTATCAGAACAACATATAACACCGAACAAACCAATAGTCAATTTGTTTTTGAACGAAGATGAAATCGTGAATGGATGTAATAAAATGTACATATTCATTGAAAAACATTCATGTTCGGAATGCAAATCCACAGGAATTCACAATCCTACACATAATGTCATTATGTGCAAATACTGTAATGGAGGTATCGATCACAAAGGTTCTGTGTGTGTTGTGTGCGCAGGAGTTTCGAATGTTGTGTTGAATGATATAAAATGCAAGCTATGTGGTGGAATCGGAACTGTTGAAGAAACACTATACAAAAACATCGAACTCAGTTCTTTTATAGAAGATAATACTGTGATATCTCGGACTACACATAAAGTACACATTTATCATCGACTGAAGTTTATTGATAAAATAAAGCAGAAAACTCTTTTCATCACCGTTCCAATTACATTGATAGATGCTTTCATTGGGTTCACGAAAAGAATTCGTGTTGGAGAGAACCATCACATTGTCATTGGAAGTAAGAAGAAAGAGTTGTTTAATTTCGACAAAGTTTATGACCTTATCGATAATGGTTTACATTTTAATATTTCCTTCAATGTTGTGTTTGCAGCTGATGAGCTAACTAAAAAAACATCAAAGGGATTTGAAGCGTTGTATGAAACTTTGTTTACGCGTTCACAAAAATCTTTGAGTGATGATGTTAATGTCATTACATTGTGAACATTCTACGGTTTGTTGTTGCATATCAAATACGAGATGAGAAAACTAAACAGGATAATGATCAGAAATATGATTGTGGTGAATAAAATTATTTTTGTAAAACAAAGAGGGGAATTATTGTATCCACCAGCATCACGAGGTGTCGACATTTTAAGTGAATGGGTTTTATTCTGTGGTGGTGTATTTTCAAATTGTCCATTACTGTTGTTTGTGTACAGAAGGATTGCTTCGTTGGATGACATAGTTTTTTTATTCAACTTTTTGTTCACTTCGTTGTGTATTTTCACAGTCCAATCAAATAAAGAACGTCGGTTTTTTAATTCCGAATTTGTGATTGGATGTTGTTCCACAAGTTGTTTCAGATGGGTAGCACATTCATCACATGGAAGTACTTTATGAAGATGTGTGTAATATGAAAAATAAGCATCCCTATCAAGCTCTGAAGCATTTTCGGGATATCCAAGAGCGATGTAGTGAATCGATTTCCATACATGATGACCCCAAACAAGCGGATTCATGTAATTTTAAATATAATCATATTTTTGTATTAAAGTATGTTTCTCATCAAAATGGGTTATCAATATCATTATTACCCAACATATTACATATATATTTAAGACGATCATACTCTAATTTGAATATGTGATTCAATGGAAATAAAAAAAAATATAACTTGTATCAACTGTGGATTCAATGGTCACACTTCGAAGAATTGCAACTTTCCCATAACGAGTTTTGGTATCATATTGTATAAACGTATTCCTAATTCAGTTCGCTATTTAATGGTTCAAAGGAAAGACAGTCTTTGTTATACAGAACTAATTCGAGGAAAGTATGATTTGAATAATGTTCAATATATCCTCAAATTGTTTTCGAATATGACACATGACGAAAAAATGTCTATCTCACAATCTACGTTTGAAGCGTTATGGGACAAAATGTGGGTGAACAATCGAAATAGCATGAAAAGGGAGTTTTCTCAAAGCAAGATCAAGTTTAACAAGCTGAAAATAGGATATTATATTCGGAAAAGTGAAAAACTTTTGTGCATAAACATTCAATATTTAATGGATAATACCCAATGTTTATCAGAAAGAGAGTGGGAGTTTCCGAAAGGCCGAAGAAAGTTATATGAGACTGATTTGAACTGTGCACTTAGAGAGTTCGAAGAAGAAACTGCAATTAACAGGAATATGATAACGTTAGACGAACAATTTAAACAGTTTGAAGAACTTTTCATTGGTAAGAATAAATTCAGATATAGGAACGTTTTTTATCTTGCATCTTACAATCGTGATAATTTAAATGAGTCCTTTTACAATTCACAGAATTATGACCAAATAAAAGAAATCGGAGATGTCATGTGGTTTGATTACGATGGTGCATGTCAAAAACTTGTGAATAAAGTAGAGAAGCTGGAAATTTTCAGGAGGATACATTATCAAATAATTAAAAAATAAAACTAAATAAATGTCTGAGCATCGTCGGAATAATAACAAGAAGAAATGTTCCACAAATCCAGTAAAAGGTCAACCTCCATGTGCTAGCGATCGTTTTGAAAGTAATAACAAATACGGTGAACCATGTTGTTACAAAAAATCAAAGAACAATCAGAAGCAAAATAAAGAGAACGAAAAAGACGTGGATAACAAAGAAATGAAAAACAAAAAAGAACAGGGAATTGATAAAGGAACAGATGAAAAAGAAAAGAAGAAATGTTCCACAAATCAACACGGTCAACTTCCTTGCGGTAGCGATCGTTTTGAAAAGAAAAACAAATACGGTGAACCATGTTGTTACAAAAAATCAAAGAATAATCAGAAGCAAAATAAAGAGAACGAAAAAGACGTGGATAACAAAGAAATGAAAAACAAAAAAGACGTGTCGCCGACAAAAGATGACGAAGATGACGAGTCGCATCCAAAAGATGACGCAGATGACGAGTCGCATCCAAAAGATGACGCAGATGACGAGTCGTCATCAGAAGATGACGAAGATGACGAAGATGACGAGTCGTCATCAGAAGATGACGAAGATGACGAAGATGACGAAGATGACGAAGATGACGAAGATGACGAAGATGACGAAGATGACGAAGATGACGAAGATGACGAAGATGACGAGTCGCAACCAGATGACGATCAGTTTGAATCATTTCAGAGTAAGAATGAAATGGAAAAATTCGAGTTTTTCAAAGAGAACATTAGGCTGTTCGAAGAAGGCTCATTGTCAACGAAAATGGAAATTAAAAAAAAACTAGACAGTTACAAGTTACCCATACCTACAACCAGACTGGATATACCTGAATATTTTTTGAATTCATATTCAAATCATTCAATTACAGAAACAAATAACGAACACTTTTCGTACACACCGAATCAAAAGTTCTTACGAACATTTTTAAGACCCTCTTCAGAAAATAGAGGCATTCTTTTATTTCACGAAGTGGGTGTAGGCAAAACATGTTCTTCGATCATATTGGCAGAAAACTTGAAATCATACATGAGGAACAATGTAATGGTCATAGGTCCTGCAAGTTTGGAATCCAACTACCGAAAAGAGCTATTCGATTCATCTAGACTTAATTTCAAGACGAAAACATATGATTCGTGTAGTGGGTCTCAGTTTATCGAAAACATGAACTGGACATCGATGAACATTAGAGATATAGAAAAACAAGTTAACAAAGCGATTGACTTGAACTATGAGTTTTTGGGGTATATAAAACTTAAAAATATGGTTGACAATCTAAAATATCCTGTAACGCATGATGAAAGCCAACGGTATATAAAAATGAACGTTGCAGAGAAAAATGCATATTGGGATACTAAATTGAAACAAAAGTTTTCTGATCGTGTGATCATAATAGATGAGGCACATCATTTACGAAGTGTAACAGATAACGATTCAGAAAATCAATTATTGGATAGAATATGTAGAGTAGCATCAAATGTCCGTTTAATTCTTTTGTCTGCCACACCGATGTTTGATAACAAGTCAGAAATATCAGCATTGATAACATTATTATCAAGTGTGGATAAACATGTGAAACCTATTCCAAACGAAATTAGATTCCGAGGAGATGAATTAGACGAACAATCTGAAATGAATTTGAAATTGTTCGCGAAGAATTATGTTTCATACATGAGTGGACGTGACATAAAAGAATTTCCTGTTCAATACTTTGTAGAACATAAGCCAGACAAATTCGAACACCCTACGATTGACATGTTGAAACATGATAATAAAATTAAAAAACTTCAATCCGAAGCTTTTTCTTTTTATTTTGTGCACATGGAAGGATATCAGAACGACCTTTATATGAAATTAATGAAACAATCAAATTATGATCATTTGTTAGTGCATTTATCAAATATAGCATATCCATCCGAATCTGGAAACTTATCATTATCAACGCACTATGAAGGTTTTAATGAAATTTTCGAAGTTGTGGAAAAAGACGATAAAGGTTTATCAGTTACGTACAAAAACAAGAAAAATAAAGAACATATTTTGGATATAAATAATGTGGGGAGATATTCTTCAAAAATAAAAGCCATTTTAGAATCTGTTAAAACGTGTTCAGGAAGAATCATCATATATTCGACATATATATGGTCGGGAATAGTTCCCATGGCCATTGCATTAGAGCATTTAGGGTTTTCTAAGTATAAATGTCCGAACATATTGAGTACTTCCAAACCTTCACGTGAATCTGGCGCTTATGTAATATTATCTGGAGAACAAAGTTTGAGTAAAAACAACGACTCTGACCTCCAAGCATTTAACAACGGTGATGCCAGGATCGCAATCATAACTGAAGTCGCAGCAGAAGGATTCACGTTCAAGGAAGTTCGTGAACTTCACGTAATGGAGCCTTGGTACAATATGAATAAAATCAATCAAATCATAGGCCGAGGTGTTCGTTTTAGAAGCCATATAAACCTACCTGAAAATGAAAGAAATGTTGGGGTGTATCTTCATGTTAATGTTTGTCCATATATAGATATCGAATCCGTCGATTATCGAAAATATAGACAATCGTTAGAAAAGCATGAACAAATTGTCAAAATAGAGAATGTATTGAAGGAAAATGCAATCGATTGTCAATTGAACATTACTAAAAACACACAACTGAAACAAACAGTAAAAATAAAGGATTCTAAAAACAAAGAACGACATGTAACACTCAAAACAAATACATACGTATGTTCTCAACCGAATGTAAACCCACCGAATGACTTTACAAATATTAAAACATCTTTATTGATTCTTGACGTTATTGATCTTGTAAAATTGATCAGAAAGTATATCGAAAATGAAAAACTATACAAATTCACATTCGAGGTAATGAAAAACAAATTCAACACACCATTACTTCCAAACGCACTAAAGCATTTAGTTTCATCGAAACATTTGATGACGATAAAAAATGTAACTGGGTATTTCTTGCTTTTGAAAATGAATAAGGATATATACGTCTTCCAGCCAGAGGACATAGATGATAAAAAAATAACGATGAATGAACGAAAAAGTTCGAAAAGAAAGTTTATTGAACACGTTGTTTTTAATACAACGGACAAAGGGGTTCCGAGAACATCTGTCCAAAAAAAGGAAAACGAGTTTCAAACATTCAAAGAGAACATAAATACCCTTTTATTAAAATGTTTTGAGCCTTCTATTATCAATGAAGCTATTTTACTTGACATGTATATAGATTCTTTAAATGAATCGGAATACTTGGATTTGATCAAACGAGTGAATGGAAATTCAACGAACGAGTCTGAAGAAATCTTAAAATCTTTAGAACGTGGTGGTTTTGTGGTAACACACATGTCAACAAAGTACTTTTATAATCATTTTGAAGACAAATTCATTTCATTTGATCAACATATGAATGAAGCAAATGAAAATGTCGATAAAGAGATTCGTGATGAATTAAAGACAATCACGTTAAACAATAAAAAATATGAAGGATTTTCTGATTTGAAAAATTCAGAACTTGTTCTCAAATTGAAAACCAAACGTGCAAATACGTCTGGGTCTATATGTACCAAAACATCAACATTCACAATTGAACTATTAAAGAGATTGATTAATGCGTACAATCCTTTCAGTATCACTGAAACCAATGATAATTTAAGAAAGGATGAGTTATGTCAACTATATGATTACATATTGAGATTGAACGAAAGTTTTCTGAGATATCCTTACTATCGTCATCGTAGTGAGTTGAATAACAAAAAAAAATAAAATGAAAAGAAATTGATATTTAAAAAAATAATACGTTGTTAATTATTAATAGGTGATGGACATCTTCTTTGAAACAACTCTCGATGATGTCGTCAAACTGGCTCCTTCTGAAATCACAAGCAACAAAAATAAACATATTCTTGAATTTTTAAAGACCACCTATGAGGGAACATGTTCTAAATTTGGATACATCAAAAGAAATTCAATTAAACTTGACAATGTATTCATGGGGTCTGTTGAGCTGGCAACATTTCACGGATATGTTTTGTTTCCTGTATCGTTCACGGCGTCTATTTGTAATCCGTCAGTGGGTAGTGTGATTCAATGTACAGTCCTGCGTATGAACAGTTTTGGTATGTTATGTGCAGCTATTACGAAGGATTTAAATACAGGAAAAGATGAGCAAATTATGAATATTGCTGTTCCAAAACATTTATCGAACAAATCTGAATCTATAATGAGTAACATTAATGTCGGTGAGAACCTCTATGTTGAAATCATCGGGAAGAAATACGAATTGAAGAAAACAAGTATTTCTGCGATCGGAAAATTGATTATGAACCAATCTAGGGAGGTAAAATTAGACAATACAAACTCAAAAATAGTTATTCCTGAAGATGATGATGGTGAAATCGAAAGTGTTGTTGAAGATGATGATGACGTAGAAGATGATGAAGACGTGGGAAGTTTATCAGACCAGTCCGATGTGGAACAACAAGTGGGAGTAGAGTTATCAGATGATGAAATTGAAGAAGAATCAGATGACGGTTCTGACGATAACTCCTCCGTAGAATATTGATTTAGAATTTATATCTAGTATTTAACGAAATAGATATCAATGACAGATAGAAATAAGGAGAAACTAATTGAAAATGTGAATGCATTGAATAATACATCGAAAATAGATTTATATTACTTCATGAAGAAAATGAAAATTCCACGAACTGAAAATATCAATGGACAGTTCTTTTTGATATCAGATATATCAGAAGAAGACTTTATTTGTATACAGGCACATGTCAATGAATTAATGGAGTTCGAAAATAAAATGAATTTTTGTTCTGATCATGTTAATGATAGTATTTCAACCGAACAACTAACATCATCTGATGTAAAGATGAGTGAATATGAAGCCCCATTTGAAATAGATAATGATATCATAGATTTCTTCGAGTCCCATAAGAGTTCTGTGAAAAGATCCATCAGTATTAAGTACTTTGTTTCGAAAAAAAAATACAACAAAATGACTATTCAAGAAAGTGTAAAAACTGATGATACTGATTTAAGTGAATTAACTCATGAAGAATATACACTCAAATGATGATGGATAGTGTGATGGATATAAACAATCATGCATTCAATCCAATATTTACAGGTAAATACGAACAGGGAAAAGAGTATGTATTAAGTGCATCATCTGAAAAGAACTATTTTGTTCGATTGCCAGACACTCGTAGCTTAAAGAAATCTGAAAGAAAAGAGTACTCAGATGTTCAAGAATCGAACAGCTTGTTCGAAAGTTTTGTTTTTATTGTCGAAAATCATATCCCATTGGATATGAAAACGTACATTGAACGGTTCAAAATTAACATTTCTGATGGTATTTTAAAAGCAGTTTCCAAGCAACATAAAATTTTGAAGCGAGATATTTTTGACTTCGTTGAACAATCGACATTTGACATCCCTAAAAATAAGGATATATTAGTGTTTTTCTCAATCGTAATCGACACCAACCTTGTTGTATGTGATGGGAAGTTCTTTTATCAAGTTAGAAAACCAACCAATACGTGTGAACACTCTTATTTCCTGAGTCGAAATCGTATTAAAAAGTTCAATACACATTCTGATGCAATTGAGTATGCGATGTCCTGCGAAAAATGTTTTGAATTATTTGATGTCAAGAACAAGAAGGTGTCTGATTTGAAAGAGTATGCTCATACTTATAAAATCCCATTACCTTTAAAATTGAGTAAATCAAACATGATCTCGTTTATCGAAGAGTTTTTGAAGAAAAAAAATGATATAAATGAATACCACGATTAAATATAAATGTACAACTAAATCATGTTAAACATATCTAGTCGCGAAGTGAATTTGATAAAAAATACAATTGAAGAATGTAAGTTTAAAGACACATATGAGTTCGAATGCAAGTTTACTGACACAATAAATCTTAGTGCATTTAACCGTGTGATGAAAAAACTAAAGAATACAGAAATCTTTGAATTCGAAGAAATAATAGAACGTGACACACTAGATGTTTCGGTAGACGGAGATATTCGATTAACAATAAATTCGAAAAATGCGATAGAAATGTACTGTAAAAGTCCAGATATTTTAACAGATTTCACCGTCATGAAAAAATCTAAAATTCAGAAGTATCCTCCAGTATTTTTGGAGGAATATGGTGTAGCATTCAAACTCAGGTTTGAGGAAACAGTCGATTCTGCGAATTTTGACATGGTTTCTTTTAAAAACAAATTGAAGCATTTTCGTTATAAGAAGCGATTTTCTTTCATTCATAAAGAAATGCCACTGCGTGTAGATATGACGATTGTGAAATCTTCAGAAGCTAAGGCTCATGGATTCGCTTCTTCAAAAGTTCTAAAACAGCCAGAGCATTTCGAAATCGAAATTGAGTATTTGAATAATCAAGAATACAACTCACAAGATGTATTAAATGAGTTTCGAGAGGTGATATATATTATTTTATGTAGACTCAAAAACACATCCCATCTCATGTCGAACTCCGAAAAAAAGGACGTCATTGAATCTTATCTAGGTGTTCTTCGTAGCCCAGTCAACGGAAACGTAGATTTAGAAAGGACATTAAAATTCAATCCAAAATCTATATTTTTAAGCTATCAACCAATAACTCTTGAAATTGATAATCTTCACAATGACTTCGACAAGTATCCTGGTGTTATTTCAGTTTTGAAGAATTACACTGTTACCGAAAAGGCAGACGGAGAGAGAATGTTACTGTTCGTGAATAAAGATAATAAAATATTTTTGATAAACAACCGTTTTGAAATTATAAATAGTGGTTACAAACACATATCGAGTAAAAATTGTATACTCGATGGTGAATTTATCAGACACAATAAAGCGAACGTTGAGATTAACAAGTTTATGTGTTTTGATATTTATTTCGTCGACAATAAAGATGTAAGACAGCATCCTTTGATTCAAAACACAAATTCGGACATTTCGAGGGAATCGTTGATGAAAAAATTTTGCAGAACGAAATTGACTTCATATTTAGAAGACACAAAGGTTTTCAGTGTTGAAACAAAAAGGTTTCATTATTCAGAACAAGATGATATTTCTGGATTTCAAGAAAAAATAAAGTTATGTTATGAAGACAAACGATATGAGTATCATGTAGACGGGTTGATCTTCACTCCAAAAGGACTTGCTGTAGGTTCTTTGTATCACAACATAGTTCCAGATTATTCTCAACGAAAATTCGGTGGAACGTGGACTAGTGTTTTCAAATGGAAACCCGCGAATGAAAATTCAATTGATATGTTGGTATCCATACAACAAAAAAATGTGTACGTAAACAATGTCGGTGAATGTCATTTGTGCAATTTATGTGTTGCTGGTTCTGAAAGAAATACTGATGAGGAAATAAACCCGTTTGACATACTATCGAATAAAATGCGTAAAGAAAGTTCTGACACTCTGGAAAAAGTTTTTGCGTCTGTGTATTTACCGATCAAAAATACAAATAGGTTTCCGGTAACCAGTCAAAATGAAAACATTTATGATAAAACCGTTGTAGAGTTCATTTATGATGAAAATGCAACAATCAACTTCAAATGGAAACCATACAGAGTTCGTTCCGATAAGACTGAATTATATAATTCGAAAAAGAAAAATAAGATTGTCGGAGCAGCAAATCACATATCTACCGCCCAAAATGTGATGAGAAGTATAAAGAATCCTTTGACAGTAGACATGTTATTTGGAACTACAGAAAATTCAATAAATATCAAAACTGCATTAGATGAGAAATATTATATTCGAAAAGCGAATCGCCGTGACTTGTTGGTGTATCCGTTACTTCAATTTCACAATCAAGGTGTAAAGTCTACATTATTTAGTTTATTCAAAAACAAACGTAATAAGGAAAATAGAAGATTCAGGTTATTAGACGTTGCGTGTGGAAAAGGTGGAGATATGGACAAATGGTATGATGCTTCTTTTGAATATGTTGTCGGAATCGATATCAATTTGGATAATATTGTAAACGCAAGTGATGGTGCATATGTGAGATATCAACAAAAAACACAAGAGCGTAACTATAAAAATGTGAATATGATTTTTCTTCAGAAAGATGTTTCTAAACCATGGAATGACTTTGACGAAATTAAAGACGGGCGTATGAAAAGACTATACGATCTCGTATGGGGAAGACAACCTGATAAGAGTTTCCCATCATCTTTGATAAAACACCACAAACTTATGGACGCAAAATTTGATGTTATCAGTTGTCAATTTGCAGTACATTACATGTTCGAAACAGAAACAAAGTTGAGAAACTTTTGCGCGAATGTGGATCAGACTTTAGCTGAAGATGGATATTTCTTTGGGACATGTTTGAATGGATCTCTTGTGAAGGAAGAGTTGTCAAGGGTCAAAGAAAATAAGATAATTGGAAAAATTAAGGACAACGTGGTATGGACCATAGAAAAAGGTGTATTCAATGATTCCAATGATGTGTTCATAGGGGATAGTATTTCTGTGTACTTTGAATCGATTGGAGTGAATCACACAGAGTATTTGGTGTCGATTGAACTATTAAAAAAATATTTGGCCGAGTATAATATTCATGTACTCACCGAGACAGATTCACAAAAGCTTCTTACCAATTCAAACAATTCTTACGGAAAGTTCAACGAACTTGCTATCGCTACACGAGATATAAAATTAAGAGACGAAACATTAAAGAAATTTAGTGACTTAAATATGTGGTTTGTATTTAAAAAATATAACAGTTAACGTGATAATAATGGTTTATGACTGAATATAAATTATTCAAGTCATCAGACACTGACAAATATATTTTTGAAATGAATTTGAAAGACTTCAAAGCAATCCATGAATATACTGAAATTCTAAGAAAAGATTTATTCTTTTGGAAAAATCGTATAGATAGCGAACGAAAATGGGATATCGCTAAAAAGTATACAAATAAATACGAGTTTATTTTTTCATTGAATCACGATGGGGTTGCAGACATCAATCCAATAAGTCGATCTTACTTCAAAATGCTAGAGATATTAACTGATATTAAATTTCAAAGCGAGACCCCTATTAAATGTGCCTGTTTGTGCGAAGGACCTGGGGGGTTCGTTCAAGCAATCAACGATTACTTTAAAATGAATGAAATACAACTGGAACCTATTTCATGTATATCGTTGGTTTCAACAGACAAAAAAGTTCCAAATTGGAAACTTGAGTTGACAACGAACTATAGAATTGGGTATGGTGCAGATGGAACTGGAAACCTGTACAAAGTAGATAATGTAGATCATTTCTGTGAACAAACAGGATACAATACTTGTGATGTCGTCACTGCGGATGGGGGATTTGATTTCAGTAATGATTTCAATTCACAAGAAAAATCGTTTCTTCGAATGTTTCTTGCTGAAATTTACACTGCGGTGTGTCTACAAAAAGAAAATGGAATGTGTATCATCAAAGCGTTCGATTTTTTCCTTAAAGAAACAATATCTATGATAGCACTGTTAATGAAATTGTATTCGAACGTTGATTTTTTCAAACCGCATACGAGCCGTCCAGCTAATTCTGAAAAGTATATTATATGTTCTGGTTTTAAAATGAACGACGCGCTAATAAAAAAGCTAAGGTGTGTTTTCATCCGAGACGATTTTAATTTCGAGAACTTAGTGTCAGAATCAGAGTATTCAAGAGCACACGATATTGTGAGCTTGTTAAATACGTCTTTTGTGAAGAATCAAATACTTAGTATTCAAACCACGTTAGAATCAATAAAAACTAATCAATATAATACTAATGAAAAAAAGATTGACGCACATAAACACGCTTGCATCGAATGGTGTAAAAAGTATAAAGTTAAAATCAAAAAAGAATACAAAACCTTTTCAGTCAACTAAAGATTTGGTTTGACAAATTTGTCAACAAGCAAAGAACCTACATCCACCGAAGCATCATGTTGACTTGTTGATCTACTGTCAATTTCGTCTTTTTTCTTTAACATGTACAAAAGCGTTTGGAAATCGAACTTCGTTTCAAATATGGCATTACTTAGTGTTGGATATGCCTCGAAAAAATCTGGGTATAACTTTTCGCATTCTGAACGTGTCAATTTGTTTTTTTGAATTTCATCAATGATGTGATAAATGTTCATTTTGATAAAAATCTATTCGTTTATTTAAATAAATACATTCATGAATCCAAGTGAATACAATTTGAATGAACCACAACTTCCGAAGGAACCTGAGTTGAACGGCGGGTTGTATACTGGTGAACCATTTAAAGGTCCATGGGGAAATGTTCCTGTTGTACCCGAAGGGTCAATCATGACCCACGAAACACTTCGTTCAGCAAAACCTCCCATTCAAGCGATTCAACAATTTGGTGATATGATTCGTCTTGGAAATAACAATCCATTGATTCCTCCGTTGAACAGATTTTCTCCAAACCACGACATAGCATGCACAAATTCTGTGACTCAAAAGCATCCAATTAAAAGTTTTGATAAATCGTTCGTTTCTTTCGATAGTTATTAAGAATGAAATTTTTGTTCAGAGATTGCAATTCTTTTTCGATTTCAGGTTTCTTTTTGATGAAAAGTTTCCAGTTTTCCAGATGATGTTTCTTGAATTCTTTAATGTGTTTTCTGGTTGTCTGATTGATAGATGATATTATTGTTCTGTCCAGAGTTTTGATGTTTTGTTCTTTCGATAACAAATTCAATATCACTTGGGATGTAATGATTAATTTCAGAGAGGTTTGTTTACTATTGTGTTTTCGTCTTATTATTGCTTTCAGGAAATGAATTATTTCGGCATTCTCGCTTTTATCAAATACTGCTATTATCGTCTCCACACATGTATCAATCAAAATCGACAAGATAAATGCATTTTGATCAGATATAATACTTGGTGTAAGACTAAATTGTTCTAATACCATTTTCATTACGTTTGTAATGAATCTGATTAACCGCTTCAAAAAATTGTTTTTTTGTCCATTGATATAATCGTTGCATAATTTTATGATGTCTATTTCGTCCGAGATGTGTTCATCATCTGAATCGCAATGAGACATGTTCATTTTAAAACGAGGAAACTTAGGAGGACCACTTGGTGGACGATGAACGGTAATAAGTGAACTATCGAATGAAGGTTTAATATCATTCTTTGTTCGATTTGAACCTCGGATCTTAGTTTGCAAATTTAAGGTAGTTCGTTTAGGAAATGAATGATTCTTACTCTGTAATGGAGACGGGTTGATTACTGATCGTGGTTTTTTGTTTGTCTTTTCATTGGTATCCGACATGATGCGAGAAAATATTTTTGAAACCGACAACATGATAGATGGATTTCCGCCGATTGATTTTCTCGAATGTTGTTTCGAATCAAATTCATTCATGAATTAAATTTATTTGATGATAATATATTTTTTGAAAAAATTGAAAACTATGTTTTCAATGTTGTTGGTCAATATGAAGAGTGTTAACATTCCAAATATGAATTCACATGTAATTTCAAGAACTCAACTGAACAATGACCGACTTGTGGTTTCTCTGATAAATACAATTCTTGAAAAAAGACATATTCCTTTATCTGTGTTGCAAATATCAAGAATAATTCAACAGTATGGGGTGTGTATTGATTTAGAAAACCGATGGAGCACAGGTTCTCAAACACGAAAACTTCAGTACATAATGAACGAGTATTCTACAACTCACTACAATCAACAACAATTATTTGTTCAACTACATGATGGTAGATACACATTGCCACACATTCACCAAATGATGGTTGTTTCTAACTTATTCTTGAATGCAGATTTTGTTGAAAAACGCAAGAAAATTGAACAACCGATATAAAAAGGTTTATACACATTACAAGATGACAGAAGAAGACGTGGAAATTGATAAAGTGTTATGTAGAGAGGTACTTGTTTTTAATAAGTCCCATCATCAATGAAAACTAAGAAAATCAAACACATGAAACAAAGCGCGTTAAACTTCAGAAAGTCTTAAATGTATACTAGATCTAATTTACGATCGAAAAGTTTTTGATTTCTTTTTTGTACACTAGACTCGATGGTTACTGGTAAATATTGAAGTGCGTATAAGTTATGAAGTTTGTACGGACGAAGGGGGATCGTGTAAGGGGAACATGTCATAACCTTAAATGGAAAGGATATGCGTGAATCATTGAATTTGTGAAGATTGGTAGAACTCAATATGATTTTGGATCTGCTTTGAAGCAACGTTTTTGCTGCTGCCGAGTAGAATTCACACGGTTCCTTGTTTGAAGCGTGATTTGAGTGTTCAAAAAAATCATGAGACACCAAATTCACATTCAATTTGGTTTGTGGATGAATGATGTCTTCGAGTAATTTTATCCGTGACTCTGTGTTTTTCATGACATATGTGCAGTAAATGGATGAATCTGGAAAGGTTTTTTTAATATAATTGATGAACAACGATGGGTTTAATTTAGATTCTGTTGGCTCTTCATGGATAACGATGTTAGTATTTGTACACTGTGCAGTTGCGAGGATAGCGCATATGCTAACAGAATCATGACCAAGATTTGATAGAGAGATATAATGGTACGCGTGAGGAAAGGTTTTGATACTATGTATAATTGTTTTCGCCACGTGTGTATGCGCTTCTTGTATTGGGAAAATATAATCAATCAAAGGTATTACTTTACATTTTTCCAAGTAGCTTATAACATGTTTCACTTGTGCTGAAGGCACTCTGAAATACATTACAAAAAGATTTTAACATCTTCTTTAAATGCATTTATGTCTATTGAAATGAATAACAAAAAGATGTTTTACATTAGTTTTTTTTATTTCTTTCAGTTGTTTTGGTTACAAAATCAGATGTCCAAATCAGATTCGGATTCAATGATTTCTTCGTCGACAATACAATCATCTGACAAATCAATTTCTGTATTCTGTGACATACTAGGAACATCCTTATCCGAATCATCCTTGTTAGAAACTTTCTTGTTATTCTTCTTCGATTCTTTCTTTTCATTCTTCGCGTCCTTCGTCGCGTCCTTCTTCGCATTCTTCTTCGAGACTTTCTTTTTGTTATCATCAGGTGTATTTACATCCTTATCCGTTTTTCCAGTCTTTTTCTTCGTAGACTTCGCGGTGTCTTTAGAAACATCATCGACGTTTGTGGACGTTTCTTCTGTAACGAGTGGGACTGAATCATCTTCGCTATCCGAAGATTCTTTTTTTGCACGCTCGTTGTAATCCTGTTTTTTCTCTTCAGGAACATCCTTCCAAGATTTAGCAAGAACAGAGGTCATCTCTTGAGGTGTGATGTTAGGATGTTCTTCTTTCACAATCTTACGATGTTCACGCATATAAAGATGATATCCAGAGAGACGACCTTTTTTTGAGGACTTGCGGATTTTTTTGTTTGTTTTGACTGTATCTATCATGGTCGTGATAATAGATTTGATTTCTTCAGTGAGAAGATTGTTTTCATCCAATCGCTTGATGACGTTATTGTATGCATCACGCATAACGTCGTTCATTCCATTATGAATAATACTCATGAGTGATTCGGAAGCCATTATTTGTTGAATATTTGAGTATGTATTTGTGAGTGGTGAGTGCTTTTGTACAGATCGAAAACGTCAATTTTTTTCTAAATTTGACGTTTGTCTATTGTGTAAAAAAAATATTCAAAATGTTGTTTTTTGATTAGTTATTGGTGAACTTTGGGGGGCAAGTTTACCCATCGGAGCCCGTGGAGATAGAGGATGGTATTGTCCTTAGGTCAAAGACCATTGGTGTTACACCAAAAAGTAAAACGTTCTCGCACCTCTTTGGAACACGTTTTGTCGCTTAGAGAAGGTGAACACGTGGTGTCTGCGAGTTTGCGTTGGTTGGTTCCTTGTTTGATTGGTGTTTCCCGCCAAAAATGTACTTCACTGAATATACAAAACCTGCTTCGCGGGTTTCTCCTTACGGTCAGCGCCTGCTCTGGCTCTGAACATTAGAATATGTACTAACTTCTTCGTGATCATTAGAATATCTAACAACTGAATGAGTTAACGTATGCTGTATTTCCCTAATATCTGTTTGTAATTTATTAATAGAATCTCTCATGGAACTAGTTTCTTCTGAGATTTTATTTTGAATGACGTTAATCATTTCTTCTCTGAATTCAGAAGGTATATCATTGTTTTTTCTACTATAATCAAGTTCTAACCGACGAACATCATGTTGAATATTATTAACTTGCTCTATTAATCCGGGTAAAGCTTCTAGTACTCTGCTCGAAATGCTAAGACTAAAACTTTCTTTCACACTATTTTTACTACATAAAACAAGAATAGTAAATAATATAAGCATGATTGAAAATACTAATGTCAAATGTAATGGAACATTCATTGTTTATATTATAAAACATAAAAAGAAACTATTATTTATTTATATTTTAGAAACCAAAAGGTTTATAGTTCTTCATTTATAAATTCACATCATACACATTGGCACAATAAACTTGCAACGACAATTAGGGCATGAATTTTTGTTCATTAACCAGTTTGTCAGACATTCATTATGAAATGTATGACCACAACGTTTGACTGTTCCACCTTCATTACTATCAGTAACATCAGTCAAACAGATGGTACACTCTGCGGGTTTGATAAATTTGAGTTTGCATTTGTCCAAGCTTCTGAGTTGCAATGTGTATTCGTTTAACTTTTGCTCAGAAGAACTAAGAAGCTGTTGTAACAATTTAAAACGTTTCGCGGTTTCAATGATGTATGATTGATATGCCTCCCATTCTCTTTTATGTGGTAAATAATCAGGAACTGTTTGATCTAGGTTTCGTATGTAAGTTTTGATAAAAGCGAGAGTTCCTTGGTATGTTGCATCTTTGTTTATTACATTCATAGCGTTTCCCTCTTCGATTGCATCTGAATTCATGAAATCGACAGTATAACGCAAGTTTTCGATTGTATCATTCAGTTCGCTGTTTGTAATCTGTGTTTTCAACCATTGAACGTAAGTGATTGGTCCAAAATATGCCGTGACTAGTTTGAAATAATCAACAGTTCCTGTAGTTTTTTTTGAAAAAACCTCGTAGGTATGACCTTGTTTCATCGTTTTTTTCAAGTGATATCCACACGATGAAATAATATCACCTGTGAATACATCTAGACACATCCGTGTACAAGAATTGCTACACGGTTTTCCGTTCGTTTTGAATTGATGACACATTGGGACACTTGAGTATCCAAAATCTGTTATATGTTTGGATACTCCCATATTGTTGTGAATCGATAGAGACATTGTCTGTTTGTGTGTGTAAACCTTTAGTACGAATCTTTTAAATTATATGTCAATTTTTTTCGGACGATAGCGACAGTTGATATTAAACAGAGTTTGTTTCGATAATTGAAAGTCTAATAATGTATTCATCGAATCAGTACCAAGAACCATTTTCGAACAGTTGAGGAAGGATATTTTTTGTGGATCTATTTCGTAACAGTAAACCAACCATCGCGAACGCAGAAATTCCATATGATTGTAACATATGTTCGTTTGCGTGGAACTTAGTGTTTTTGATGCTTTTGTTCAATACATGTACTAAATGTTGATTAGATATGTTGAACAGTTTCGTACATTCATCAACAGTGAAAACAGCTTTGTGTTTTTTATCATTCAAACGAGATATTATCATTTTTAATAGTTGTTGATCCAAAGGAATGAACTGTGTGTTCATTTCAATACATTCATCTATCATCAGAATTGACTCAGAGTCCATCATGGTTGATGGCTGAATGTTGTGTAATGTTTACAGTGATTGATAATTATGTATAATAACTTATCAAGTTTTTTTCTCTGAAATTATTTATAATTTACATATTTAAGAGGATTTTCTTTCTATGACTGAAATGTTACTTATTGATTATATACATTCCCTTCCTAATGACATTCAGGGATACATATATGAATTGACATTGGAATTAAGAAAACCTAAAAAGGTGCTACCTGAACCTCTACAATTTCAACTTAAACATCATCGTGGAATTTTTTACAACATTTTATCAAAATTGTATGACGTACAGTCAGAACTTATGCATGAAAAATATCGTGCGTATTCATTTCTTGCGTATAAGATGGTTTTCGTTTTGAACGATTATAGATATACTGAAAATCATGATGTCAACTCTACAGTTCGATACTTGTTCGATGGCTTATCAGATGACGAAATTTATGCATACAATCATGTTGACACATATTTAATATATGATCAGCAATCGATGATAAACGTTGTGAGATTCATTACTAAATGTTGGTTGCTTATGAACTCAAAACAACATTTACAATTTAACTCTCTATAAATGTACACGACTTTTTCCATTGAATTTGAAACCGATATGAAAAATAGTAGTTTGTTATATAAATGAAACAAAACGGAGGAAAAATTCTGGGACAGGGAACGTATGGATGTGTTTTTCATCCTCCTATTGACTGTATTGATGGTTCAAATGATGGAAAGAGTGGTGTCGGAAAGGTGTTAACATCAGAACATGCGTACATCGAGATAGCAGAAAACAAACCATTTCAACTGAAGAAAAACATGGACGATGTTCGAGAATACACAAACCCAATAGAATACGTTTGCGATGTTTCAAAAAAAAAAACCAAAGATTTTAAAAAATGTCGAGTGTTGAACAAAGATGATTCAAAGGATAAGAAGTTAACCCAAATTGTGTACAAACACAAAGGTTTGGATTTGGCAAAATTGTATAATCATCGTCGATTCACATTCAAGGAAAATATCGATATTCAAACTAGATTCCTTAATGTAATCAAAGGAACCAAATCGTTATTTGAATCTCAAAATAAATCTCATTTGGACATAAAACCACAAAACATACTTCAGACTGAGAAAAATATGATTTTGATAGATTTTGGTCTCGTAACTCATTTCGACGAAATTTACAGCAAATACAATATGAATATATTAATTCACCCATATCCTTTTTATCCCATCGAGTTTAAATTATTTGCATCCATGTATATTTTTGTACAAGAACTGAAAAAAACGCCTCTCAATGATATGACGAAAACAAACGAATACTATGAGATGGTTGATACAAAAATGAAATCTTATTTACGTAAAATTGTCCCCGATGTATTTCAAAATGATTATGAATATGGTTATGGAGACATTAACGATGACACGAATAAAGTAATGAAATCATTTGGATTGTCGACAACATTGATGAAAAACCAGATATATTCAACGTGGAATCAAATACTTACAATCATGAAAAACAAGAAAAAGACTTTGGAGTATATCGATGATATTTTCACAAGTCAAGCACATAAAGTTGATGTGTTTTCTTTAGGGATGAGTCTTTTGTATTATTTTTTTAAACAAAACCAGTTTGTTAATCAACTCGTGCGTGGTAAAAAATACAAAACCGCTTTAGAATGTTTGAAAAAAATCATGCAAAGAAGTTTGTCATTCAACATGTTTGAACGAATGACCTTAAGTGAGTTCGATAGGGAGTACACAAACTATTTAACACACCTAAACGTATCCCAGACAGAAGAAATCTTACAAGGTGATGGAATGAAAAAAGTACCACACAAATTGATTAAAAAACTAGCCAAAAATGAAGAAATAGGCGATATACACGAGTCATCAGAAAGGAAAAAGATGTATTTGAAATATAGACCGAGTGTTAGTAAATCTATAACACATTGTATTAGTAATTATACAAAAGAAGATCTCAAAAAGATTGCAGATTCTAAAAGAATCCTTGTGTCTGAAAACAAAAAGGACACATGCAAAAGACTTCTTCATATATTACCGGAAAATAAGAACACAAAGTTCAACTATAGCTTTGGAATGATTTCGAATGGAATGTCATTCATAGACAATTGCATGACAAAACACACAGTCAAACAACTACGTCAAATTGCAAAAGAAAACAATGTCAAGTTGGGTGTAACAAGGAAAAAAGATATCTGTGAAGTTCTGAACAAACAAAGAATTAAACAAAAGAACTGACAACAAGTACTAACCACATGAAGATTTGAAAAGCTCGAAAAGAAAATATGTAAAGAGAACGTGAACATAATGGAAACATATTTTAACAATTTCAATTATTTATATTAATAAAATGATTGTCAATTCAAGAAAAGTATTCATCGCTGTTATTATTTTATGCGTATTGTGTTTTTCCATCTTCAAGAAAAAGTACATTATTGAAGAATTCGGATTTGGAATCTCAAAAGCGTTGTCAAAGGTTGCTTCCAAATCTTTAAAATCTTTAGAGACAGCTGTATCACAAACAAATAATGTCTCAAAGAATGACGATTCTATAAAGAAACTTGAAGAGAGAGTAAAAAGTCTAGAGAGTCGAATGAGCGAATCTAATAATGAATCAGAAATATCTATGATCAAATCAAAACAAGACAAACAAGACGATAGAATCAATACATTAATAACAGAAATAATGAATATTCAAAAAATGTTTATTTAGTGTAACATCACTCTTTTGTAATTAATCAATCTATAAAGTAATGATATGAACTTTCATCCGAAATTCTTGGATACGTATCGTTTTGATTTGTTATCAAAACATCAATTTAAGATCATGGGAATTATTTTCAAATTTGTAATACATGAAAACAAACGAAACCCTTTCCCAATATCAAAAGTAAAAACGTACTTAAAAACCGCACTGAGATTGATGAATATTCCACTGAATAAAAAAAGAAGTAGAGTGAACTTAATCGTCTTTGACACACAAATACGAAAGGTGTTACCAGAAACAGGAAAAAGCATTGAAGCTGTTCACGTGAACTCTGGATATTGTTATCCAATGTCACAAGAAAATGAGGCCAACATCGTAATTTATAGGAGACAAGAATTTTGTAAAGTTCTTGTTCATGAATTGATTCATTTATTTAATATTGTTCCTCATTCAGAATCTTTGCAAACGTATTACGGACACAAGTTTTCTAGTGTGAAAACGACTTTGAATGTTAACGAGGCATTTGTGGAATTCGAAGCATTGTTGATTCATTGTAAGGTTTTAGCACACAAAAATGACAAGGATCTGCAAACCATCCTTGAAGAAGAGTATTCGTTTTCTGCGAAGGAAGTCAAAAAGATTTTGAAGCAACAGAGTACAGACATTCACAGAATTCTTGATGATTCATTTGAATGGAAAGAAAATACAAACGCATTTGCTTATTTTGTATTGAAACACATTTTGTTGCACACATATTTAAACAAATCCGTGGAAACGTTCGTGAATGATTTAGAAGAAAGGGTTAATAAAGCGAGAAACTCTGTTTCGAAGAAAAAGCCTTATATTGGTTTAACTAGAAACTCTATGCATATAGACATATGATTATTTTTTCTGCAATTTAGAGAACGCACGAATGAGCTCACATAAGGGTTTCTTTGCTATAGACGTTGTGTTGACGAACGACATATTTTTTTTTGCGAAGTCTACTAGAACTTGCTTTTTATACTTCAAACACGAATAAAAACCAATTGAACCTGCTTTGATTTCTTTCGTTAAGTCATTCAAGTCGTTTCTATTTTTTGAATTCAAACGTTTAGACTTACTTCCACCTGAGGTTGAATCAGATGACATCATAACTAAATACGGTGTAATATCATCGTCTTCATCTGTATTTTCTGAGTTCATATATTTGTCGAATTCGACAACTAATGTATCAGAATCCCATCTATCGAATACGTTAGGACGAGTTGTTTTTTTGATAATTCTTAATAAATCTTTTCGATTAGGTATTGTTAGATTGTTTGTTAAACACGCGATGTAAAATTCAAGCAATACAATTCCAAAACCATAAACATCGATCTTACCAGCGTGTTTCGATAAAATCGTATTTATTTTTTTGACAACGATATTGAGTATGGACATATGATCAGTTGTCTTATCATCTTCTTCACTGAGTTCGCTTTCAAACAGATCAGTAATCATATCGTTAATATTTTTTATTCGAAGTTCTTTGTTCGCATCCTTCATGTTATTGTATTGGTTTGTTTTCGAATACAAGGATACTAATTCCGATACGTTCCACGATTCTTCTTTTTCGGTGACTTTGTCTAAAAGATGGTTTCTTAACTTTTTAATGACAGACTTGATACTCTTTTCATTATTTCGTTGGTAATCATTTCTGTAGTAATAATCATCATTCGAATAATTGTTTTTTAACAAATTGGTTAAAACAAAATTAACAATTAAATAATATGTTTTTAATTCAGGTGGCGTGTTTTTGTGCGAAATTTTGAAAAAATCTACATTTTTGAAAAAATCTTCAATATCTTCAGTTTGATAACGACGTTTCTCCATCTTAGAAGTCATTTCAAAATCATAAATCGTTTCGCGAGAAGCAGCCTTGCCAAATTCGTTAAAAATTAAATCTTGACCACCATCTTTCATGAGTATGTTCTCGGATTTTATATCGAGGATAAGTATATCAGAGTCGTTCAGTTGCTTGAGTCCTTTTGCTAAAGATCTGAAACCATGTAAACAAACGGACACAATTTTGTCGTCAATATCAGTCTTCAAAATGTCTGACAGAGTTTCTCCTGTGTATTTATAAACAAGTTGGTATCGCAACCGCTTCTTGGACTCCATGCATTCCTTCACTTCCTGATTACGCGCCAAGAGTTCTTTTTTAGTGATGTCACAATATCCGATCAAAGTATTCATAAAAGAAGATTGGTTTTGGATATTGACATTTTTTTTAATCTTATTCACAATTTTTAGTTCTTTTTTCAACTCAGATTTGAGAGAAAAAAGTTTTGATAAACCATTAGCGAGTTCTTTGTTTCCTTTACACTTGAATGACTTTTCAAATGTACATTTATGTTTTTTGTTAGAACCACCAAGCATACTTTATTTATATATCTTTTTTTTTGACATTTCCAGTGCGATATCCAAGCAATCCAACCAACTTAAATTCAAATTACGATGTTTTGCATTCACCTCAACGAAAGTCATATATGAGTCTAATAAAGTTATGTAGTAATTTGTCGTTCTGGTAATTGACTGCATCACAATATTTATATATGTATTTATATTTGGTGTGACTCCTTATTTTCATAAATTCTTTGTGTATATTATTTAAATGTATTACATAGATAAAACACTTTATTTTTCAATTTTATTTGCAGCCTCATTGTATTCGGTTCAAGGGTTAACTGGCATCGATTTGTTGAATATTCTCAAACCCTATGTGAGATTTGATATTCGGTTTGTTGCTTGTATATTTTTCTTGATTGCCATTTTGAATAATGTTGGTCGTAGAGATTACTATCTTCCGTTCATGGGGAAAATGATCTTTCCTTGCGACTCCTTTGTCGAACGATTCCCAGAAAACGCCACATTAGAGGTATTTGTGAAAGACTTGCCTCCAAACAGGAACGTTATTTTTTGGGCAACTGAAACAACTGAAAAAAGTAATGAGCAAAAGATTGTGAATCCAATCCAAGCATATCAAAGGTATGCAAATACAGGTATCACAAAGACAAATCGATTTGGGGAGGCAACATTTAAAGTGCGCGAACCGATTGAGTATTCTCACAATGGAGTCCATTACAAAAAGCATGTTCATTACCGTGTGTGTATTGGTAATGGTGTGTTGGGAAGAATTAATAAAATTGATATTTGAACAGAACGAATTAATCAATAACATACATTTCATCGAGTGTGTTGATTGAATCCAAGCGTTGAACAAGTGAATCTAATGCTGTTCTAAGGTTTTCAATAGTTCCGTTGTTTGGAATTATGTAGTTGTAAATCATTTTCGTGTGTTCATCTTCGCTTGGATCCGTCACGTTGTGTTGAATGTTTATTGAACTACGCAACACCTTCACCAAGCAAACGTGTTCATTTTGAAACGTGCGTTGGATGAAATCAAGTTCATGACTAAATCTAAGATCAGATATCACGATTGGCATGTTTTTGATTCGGTTCTTATCGATGTCTTCTTTCATGAGATGTACCCAAAAATTTCGATTTACGTGTGGAATCAGTTTCTGAATTTCAAACTGAAAGAGGTCTGTACCCACAAACTTCATAGCGTCCCTTGGTGTCACATTCCATCGATTGTCGACGACATCTTTTTCTTTTCCATTCAACTGCTGTGGAGAAAATCCGAACAATTTGGATAAGGCGTCTTTAAGATATGTCGCAATCTTGAAATGTTGAAATCCATGTTTACTATTGAGAAATGTGGCACATTCGTCTTTTCCAGACCCTTTGTATCCACATAGTAAAATGATCATCTTATGATCAGTGGTGGTTTTTGTTTGTTTTCATATCCAATGAAATTCATCAAATTTTATGAAAAAAAGAAAGAAAGTTTTAAAGGAACATATTCATGAACAAATTACGCCTTTCAGGTGTTAAATGACACCAGTATCGTAAAATGTCTCTCTCGAGACTTTTCTTCGTAAATCTGTTCATCACAACGTACTCCAGAATTTGCTCTACAGATTTACTGGGGAAAATCATCAAAAACTCTTCATTCAATCCATCTACAATTGGTTGCATTCCGTTCAAGTAAAATAATAGGTTATTTTCAAGCCAATATAAATATTCGTTGTCTTCATCCCCAAAAGAGTTTAAATACTTTGATTTGAGTTCATATATGGAATGAAATGAAATAATGTCCTCCAGCAAGATTTCGTTGATTTTACGAGGTTTTCGTAATTCAATCACAATTTTAAATATGTGTATTCTAATATCGAGTGGCAGATCGTTGATCCTTGTGAAATCCAGAGTTAATTAACAATGTTTTGTACATTACCAATATACACATACCTTTATGTCCTTTTCAAAACAACACAAAATTTGGATCAAAATACATGTCAAAAATGTCTTTTCGAATGGCATCTTGTTCTAATACTACAAGATTTTGAAAAAGGGTTTTCGGTATACGTTTTGCAATTTTCGTGCTGGAGAATTTAGAATAAAGCATTTTCGCCTTGTGTATTTCTTCTTCTTCAATTGCATTATTTTGAAGGTGTTGTCCCAACCAAAAATAAGCGTTTTGTGTGTCCGTAAAAAGCATTCGTAATTCATTGTGAAGATATTCTTCAAAATGGTCATATGAAGTCATGTATTGGAATTGTCTTTCCATGACTCTTACAAAGGACTTCAAATCAGGTCTTTGAAAACTACCATTACTTGAAGTATAAAATGGAGATAAAACCAGATGGGTGTGTTCATCTATGAAATCTAAAATACATAAAATCGATATTCGTTTCAAAAGTTTCCAAAACTCTTGAATTTCAGAGAATACTATAATATTTTTTTGAATATCTCTAACATACAACGAATGCAATTTGCGATGTATGAGGTCTTGTAAATCTTCTGGTAATGAAATTACCCGTTCATATAATGAAAGCATAACTAAATATATGTTCTATGATTCTTATAAATAAATATAAATCTTGTCATTTAAGATTCTGAACTGATGTTTTATTTTTTGATTTTGAAGTTATTCTACTTTCGACGACCACGACCACCTGTTGTAGTTGAATTCACAAGTTCAACATTGCTTATAGAATACATTGGATAATCACCATAGGAAGAAAAGCTTGTTTTACATATCGAATTCATTTGGGTTTCTTTGTGGTAAAACTGTTCTGTATGATTGGACACTAAAGGTTCCGATATTATTTTGAAATTTGTATTCATATCAATTAAAAACTCCAACTCAGCTTTTATTTGTGAAACGCCGCCAATAAATAGCACATTGCTTCCTGGTTTTACAAGTATTTTGTACAAACAACATTGAATCTTGGTGTAGTTTCTGGATTCTGTTTGCGTAAAATTCTTTGCAACGTCAATTGATAATGTTGTGGAAACAAAACTCTTTTCATTAAATGGTTGATGTATTTTTTTGTTTTTCCAAGAATTAAATCTATCACCTCTGTACAGAGTCATTGGTTTAGTTGTGACTGGAGAGTTTTTTATGATTTCACTTATTGTGTCCGATAGACGATGAGATGCCATACGGATTAACTTAGGAGTGAAGAACTGTCTATTACGATATATCACATCATACAAGTGGTCTTTTTCTTTATCGTCTAGGTTTTTCCAAAAGTCTACGAATTTGTGATGTGTATCTTTTTTTAGAAAGGACATCATGTCAATCAAGTCTTTTGGTGCTTGTGGAATATAACTAAATATATTTCGAAGATTATCTTTTAGAGGAGTTGATACGTAATTATTGTATATTGATTTTACACTGTTTACCGTAGTTTCGCGTTTAGTATGCATTTGTTTCTTCTTTTGTGATGTATGATATACGAACTGATTTGTATGGGTGAAAAAATCAGTTATGATGTTTGTGTGTTTGTTATCATATAAAACAGATAGTATCGGAAAAAACAGTGCAAAGTTGTTTGTTATTATTTTGTTATTATCTGACTCCTTCAAAAGTTCCAATGGGTACGTATCTTTGTTGGATTTATGTAAATGTTGCACGAAATGATTTCCACCGTACGTGTAAGAAATAAGTGAAAACAAGTGGAAAATGTCCAATGATTGTATGTAGTTGTTCATTTTTCGAAACCAGTTTTCATCCAATGTCATCATTGGATTAGAAGAATCAAAAAGACTATGTTTAAAATTGTAATACACTAACTTTAGCCCAGACTCAGTACCTGTACCATCCGTGTTCATTTCAATATTTTGTGGTATATATCTGTACATCCAATATTTCTTTTTTGATTTTGTTAAACCATATTTGAATAATGGTTTTATATCACCTTTTCGATAATTAAGACTCATGAAAGGAACATTGTATGATACCTTCTTAGTTAAAAAAGCGGTTTTCATCATAAGATGATTTGTTTCGGGGTTGTTAGAATCACACCATTCGATGATATCATCCTTATTATTCTGACCACCATATTGAGAGTTTGTATTTCTTTCACGAACCTTTTTCACTGATATACATCTAATCCACAGTGTGGGCAACTTTTCATTCTGATCAAGTGCAGTAGTTCTGATGTGGTTCTTTTTGATAATGGAGTTTAATTTATATTCAACTTTGTTTTCAATAATAAAATCAGGACAAAAGGTGAATGCACCGATGAAGAACACTTTGACTCCTTTTGGAATGCAGATCTCATCTAGAATGTCTTTATGTCCTTTATTGAACACTGGTCTGTTAAGTTCGACGTGTTCATAATCAATAAATTTTGGATTGAGTTTCAACAGAGACACATCACAAAGATTATCTAATGAACATTTGATTCTTAATTGAGGTAAAGTTTTCTTGTCAATCTTTTTTTGTGTTCGTTTGTAGACTATCATTTGTTTTCGAGTCATGGGAGATGCGTTTATAATTTGAGTCATCTCATCGAAAATTTTTTTTTTCGCTCTCTTCACTAAGTGATTGTTGTTCATTATTTGTTCATGCATGATTTTCATTTGATGTTTTCTATCATCAATGCTGAGTGATTTCCAGTACGTCTTAAAAGTACCTCCATTATTCTTGATATCATCGTGCATCAAATTTAACAAGGGAAATACGAATGGATTTGATAGGTAAATTTCAATATTGTTTACAGTTTCAATTGTTGACATTTGAACGTAACAATGTATATATAATAATTGAATGGAATCCAATCCACTCACGTATGAGTTCATATCTACAAACCAATCCAAATCCAGTTGATTTTTGAAACGATTTTCATCTGCAACGTTTAATTTGTATTCGTCGTCATAATTGTTTGTGATGTACATTGGAATGGAAACATTGTTATCTGGGTTTGGGTTATTCGGCTGCGACAAGTTGTTTGGTTCATTTCCAAAAAAAATGGGTGTCCAGTTTGGACGATCGTCGAAATAACAGTCTGTGTGATAATCGACTTCTTCATTAATATCACCAATAGAAACATCATATTTTGGTAATAGATATCTACAATTATATTTCAAAACCTGGGTAATTAATATTTCAAATCTGCGATCGTTCATTTTAATTAATACATGGATTTAACAATTTCAAAGAAGTTCAATAAATTATGCATTATATATTATATTTGCAAATATGGGTTGGGTAACTGACTTTTGAAATCAAGTGTCGCGAGGTTTTAATTACGGTGTCAAAAACTTCAACGCCCCAAATTACGTTTATTGGTGGGTGATCCCTTTTTTCATAACAATGTTGATTTCTGCGATGATCACAATTTTCATTTTGCGTTCGATGTCAAAGTCAATTAAAAATACCTGTTTGAGTCTGGTAGAAGAAGAAAAAGAAGTAAAAGTTGCAAAGATGCTGGTGTACCATTATGGGTACAGACACTATTGTTAATATTTCCAGTATTTGTATCGTTTCTTGTATCTGCTGGCATTTATAAAGTAGGCGTGTACATAAACAACCCCAAAATGGCAGCGGGTATAATGACGACCGGTTACGTGGTTGACGCGTTTAAATGATATTGTTTGAGTTGTGATTAGTTCAACGAGATAAATATTTTGTACCTAAAATGATATTAACGCATACAAAAGGTATCGGTGTGAAACACATAAAAAGTATTTTCTCATCAAATTGATTTCTTTTATTTTTATTGTTCTTTTTTGTTGTGTGTTTTTTTGTTTCGGTGTCTTTTTTAGTGTTGTCGTCCAAGAAATATCCCACGAAATCCTGAAGACTCATCGTACTTTCCCAGATCTATGTGGACGAGTTCGAAACTTGAAAAGTTTCCTTTCAAACCGTACAATGCGTGTAGAGACCAATGTTCCCTGTTTAGTTTGTCCCACTGAACAGTTCCGTCATGATTGATTGGTGCACAAATCGAGAATTGATGCCACCAATGTGGGCCTCTAGAGTGTATCAATTCCAAAACTGTCTCTGGTAGTATCCGTCCGTAGATGGAAAGTTCCATGAGAATACCCTCCATCATACGCCGCCAAGACATGTCTACGTGGGGGTTGTCATCATTCCACTTGATTACACCTGGTGTGATTGGAAGAGGGCGATACGCAGACATTCTGCACAATGGACATGTCAACCGTCCGTTATTCTTCGTCTTCCAAGTGGACATACAATTAGGGTGAAACGAATGTCCGCACGGAAGTGTTTGTGTATCCTTGGGTGTCATTGAAGAAATACATACAGAACACTCTGGTAGCATTGTCCGTCGCAAGTGACGACCACAAACCCATGTGTTTGTTTCATGGATATGGTATGCTGGTGCCGTTTTGCAGATCTCTTTCGTCTTTCCAATCGTTTGTCCACAAACTTGCGGAGCGTGGGATACGCGGAACGAGTTCTTTGTCTCGTAACGAGTATATCCACAACACTCTGTCATTGTTTTGAGGGTAACGAAGCTTGATAAGATAGTTCTTAAACTAAAACGTCAATTTTTTCATCTTTTTCGACGTGTGAAAATTTAATTTCAATGCTATGGATTTTTATCGAGATATATAAACTTTTCTATTCGTGTAGAGTGAGTGCGAGAGACACACAATTGGTATGCACAAAGTCACCCTACACATGCTTAGTATCAGCCTGATGGAAAAAGAGGGGTGTTGATGAGTATACGGTAAGATGATTATATGATACATAAGAAAAATGGCTGTGGTGGGTATGTTGACACGGGCTGGTTAGGTGGTCGCCGTGTTTAAATAATTTTGTTTGAGTTGCAAGTAGTTCAGCGATACAAACATTTCCTAAATAATATGATATTTGTTTTTGAGTTGATAATTAGATGGAATATGTACATTTTCAGGAATCGCAACATATTTTCTGCCATTGAGATCACATTTTCCAGTGGGATACAATACGTATTTCACATTATCATTTCGGGGATACTCTTTGGTAAATGATATTCCGTTTTTCCAGTCATTCGACAAGTTTTTTAAATCAATTGTTTGGGTAGTATCCATGGATGCAGTATATACTATGATTGAATAGATTATGTCAACTTTTTAAAGTCAAAAGTTTTTCAAATTTTATTTGAAAAAATACCAATTTCTTGAAGGTATTAGATTCCTTTCAGAATCATGGAAAAACCAATCACCAGTCCAATCTATAGATACGTTCTTTCTCTTTTGTTCTGAAAACTCTTGTACAGCTTTGGTGACTCCAAACATACTTCCGTTGTAATCCATTACATCACCTGGATGATAATCATCACCACAAAATAAACCACCTGTTTTTAATTTAGGATACCATGCTATCAAATCTTCAAGGCATCCATCATAGGAATGATTCGCATCGAGATACACAAAATCCAAAGATTCATCTTCGAACTGAGACGCTACCTTGCTAGAAAAATCACGATGAATTTGAATTTTGTTCTTGTATGGACTCAAGTTTTCCATCGCAATGGAAAAGTTTTTTTCATGATCATGAAAACTTTCGTCATATTCGTCATATTCAGCCCACAAATCTACCAAATGTAATTTTCGACCTTTCCACGTATCGAGCATAGTTTTTGAAAATAGTCCGTGCAAAACACCGACTTCAACCCCTTCGCCTGTCAAATTATATTTGTTCAGAATCTGTGGTAAAATTGATCTATGTTTTTCGTACGGGGTTAATATTAAATTAGTGTTTGAACGTTCGGTCATTTATTGTTAGAGTGAAAATATTAAGCATTCGTAAACAGTAACAGAATAAAATTGAATCGAAAACTACAAATTGTGTGTATTAAATGTTTGTGAATAAGTAAAGTGATGAATAAAAAGATGTACACCGTATTGTATATTTTACCTCATCAACTGTATGATAAATCGGTTGTATCTAAAGTTTCGTTTACAAAAATCGTGTTGTGGGAACATCCTGATTTTTTTACCAAATATAAATTCAACAAAAAAAAACTCATACTGCATCGTGCCAGTATGAAAAAGTATGCGGAATCACTGAAGGGTAAATGGCGTGTAGATTACATAGAATACAAAGAACATCACACTGTTGTAGACAACGCTGTGATGTTTGATCCGATAAATCGAATGGATGGATTTTCAGATGTCGTGAAAATAGAATCTCCTAACTTTTTGTTGAGCACGACATTCATGAATCAGTTGTACCAAACGAAAAAAACCAAAACGAGCATTCGATTCACAACTTATTTTTATAAGCGTGCGAAGACTGAGCTTGGAATTTTGGAAAAAACGGAAAGCACAGATCAGTTAAATCGCAAAAATTTGAAAGGAGTATCGTACGATGAATTCGACAATCCGAAGAACTCTTCTGAAGATGAACAGTTTATTGAAGAAGCGATCCAATATGTTGAAAATGAGTTTCCAGATAATTATGGAACTTGTGAAGGGTTTCGTTTTCCGATAGATCATTCTTCAGCAAAGAAATGGCTAGAACACTTTTTGAAATATAAATTTGAATGTTTTGGTTCGTATCAAGACGCTGTTTTAGAAAATACGTATATGCTTTATCATAGTGGTTTGTCTTCATCAATTAATATAGGATTATTACAACCTTCTTATATTATTGAAAAAATTCAAAAACGCAATGACAAAGTGCCTATGAATAGTTATGAAGGTTTTTTTCGTCAATTGATATGGAGAGAGTATCAGCGATATTGTTATTTGTTTTTACATGATTCACTTTTGAAAGAAAACAGGTTCAGAGTAACGACACCTCTTCCATTGACGTGGTATTCTGGAGAAACAGGAGTATATCCTGTAGATATAACGATTCGTAAAGCGTTTTCGTCTGCGTATTTGCATCACATCGAGCGTTTGATGATCATTGGAAACTTCATGTTGTTAAGTCGTATTCGAAAAACGGATGGGTTCAAATGGTTTATGGAGTTTGCAATAGATAGTTATGAATGGGTAATGTTCCAAAACGTATATGATATGGTATGGTTTTCAACAGGAGGTTCAACAACACACAAAGCATATATTTCATCAAGTAATTATATCCGAAAGATGTCTGATTTTAAAAATGGGTCTTGGGTGAATACTTGGGATAAAAAGTACCAATCATTCAAACGGGATATGCGATATGGGTGAACATATATATCCCGATATGATTTGATTATACCACCATCAAAGTGTATCAATTACGAAGAAGAGCAGGTACTACTGATATCACTGAGAAATAATGAACCATTATCATCATGAGATCTTTCGTATATTTTCTCCATCAACAATGAGAAAAGATCTTTGATTCGTTTTTTTTTTTCTTCATCATCATCTGGTTGATTTAATATATACCCTAGGTCTTGGAACATACTCATTTTCCATCCGTACCATAACATCTGATGTCCAAACTTTCGAATATTGTATTTATTGTATTGATTTTTCAAATAGTCTGCATCATACTGTAGATCTTTAAAGTATTTTTCATGATAGTTTTCAATCTTTGAAGTGATTGGTGTGAAAACATCTTCGAACAATCTTTTTTCCCATTTTCCATTGACAAGAATTTCGACCATTTTGTCGTTTCGACGTTCTTTTTTTATCGTTTGATTATTTGGATATCTTTCATTGAAGTAAATATCATCTATAGAACGTACTAAAGCATATTTACCAGATTGTATGTTTTCCAACATCTTTGTTTTATAATCCAACTCATTACATAAATCTATCATGCATTCTTTTCCAAAATTGAGCTGGATATTTTGTGTAATATTTGTGGTTGTGTTGTTGTTGTTATTTGTTGTAATATGATGTTGGTTATTATTGTTGAGGTTGTTTTGGATAATGTTTATAGGTTGATTCTGAATAGCTATTGGGGGAAAACATGAAACTTTCTTGTGATGTGACTTCCCTGATCTAGATGAAAAGGTTTTCAAACAAATATGACATTGTAATGAATTAACTCCATTACACTGAAGCTCATGACGTGTCATATTGTTCTTCCTAACAAAACCTCGTTTGCATTTTGAACAATGATGTAATTGTACCGAAGGTGAACCATTAGAACTGTGAGTCACAGCATCAACATTTTGAGTCACAGCATCAACATTTTGAGTCACAGCATCAACATTTTGAGTCACAACATATTTATGTTGAGAATCGTCTTTAATATTTGAATTGCAAGGTTTTTTTTTGGATTCATGTCTCAATAAGTCACACCGTCTTAATGTAATGTAAGAGCAATTGGTGCATTTATATATCATTTTAGTAATGTTCTAATTTATACTTAAGTGCATTTTTTGGAATCATTTGACAACTTTAGAATCATTATTGTAGTTTGATTAGAAGAAAATCATGCAATAGATGAGATACATTGGAATGAAGTTGATATCCTTTTTTGAAATCAGCATTTTGAGTAGCAACATCAACATTTTGAGTCACAGCATCAACATTTTGAGTAAGCAACATCAACATTTTGAGTAGCAACATCAACATTTTGAGTAGCAACATCAACATTTTGAGTCACAGCATCAACATTTTGAGTCACAGCATCAACATTTTGAGTCACAGCATCAACATTTTGAGTAAACAATTAATTAACGTGAATAACTTTCATTTTAACGTTATTAAAATAATTTTTGGAACGCAATTTTCAAAATTGCGTCACGATTACGCAATTTCCACAAAACGAACGCATTTTACTGGAACTGTGATAATGTGTTTTAAACATTAATAACGCATTTCAATACCATAACGCAATTTTATAAATCAAAATTGCGTAGGGAGGGAAAAATAAAAAATAATTATGAAATCTTTTTTTCAAAATAAAAAGTTTTGAAATCAAATCATAAAAATAAAAATAAAATTTAAGTCTCTCCATGAAATCATGACAAATAAATTATATCAACTGAACGAAGACTCTTGAATGTTAAAAAAGAAATGACTTAGCATCAACATTTTGAGTCACAGCATCAACATTTTGAGTAGCAACATCAACATTTTGAGTAGCAACATCAACATTTTGAGTCACAGCATCAACATTTTGAGTAAACAATTAATTAACGTGAGTAACTTTCATTTTAACGTTATTAAAATGATTTTTTGGAACGCAATTTTCAAAATTGCGTCACTATAACGCAATTTCTACAAACCGCACGCATTTTACTGGAAGTATGATAATGTGTTTTAAACATTAATAACGCATTTTAATACCATAACGCAATTTTATAA
>Ga0181568_10000227_pt1 | contig 48154 bp, 2 predicted proteins | sample 101ome_20_FD_133758 | JGI IMG/M metagenome (GOLD analysis project Ga0181568, IMG submission 133758) | Coastal salt marsh microbial communities from the Groves Creek Marsh, Skidaway Island, Georgia - 101404AT metaG (megahit assembly) | ecosystem: Environmental > Aquatic > Marine > Intertidal zone...
GTGGTCTGGCACAGTCACCTCTCTGCGGGCGAACGCCTCGATGCCTGGCGTAGCCTCGCCCAGGGAAAAGCCAGGATTGTGGTGGGGGCACGGTCCGCGGTTTTTGCCCCAGTTAAGAATTTACGCTTGGTGGTAGTGGACGAGGAGCATGAACCTGCCTATAAGCAAGAAGATTCCCCGCGTTATCACGGGAGGGATGTGGCGGTGTACCGTGCTTTTCTAAACCGGGCGGTCTGCCTGCTGGGATCGGCCACACCCTCGTTGGAGACGGTGAGGAATGTGGAGTGCGGTAAGTACCGGAAGTCCATCCTTAGTCAACGGATTGATGGGCGTGAGCTCCCCTTGGTCCATCTGGTTGATATGCGGCGGGAGGCCCTCAAACAAAAGTCCCCACCGATTCTTTCCCAGCCCCTGATCGAAGCACTGAGGCAACGTTATGAGGACAGAGAGCAAAGCATACTTTTCTTAAATAGGCGGGGTTTTAATACCACCATGTTCTGTACCGAGTGCGGGGAAGTGGAGCAGTGCCGGGATTGCAGCATTGCCATGACCTATCACCGCACCGATCACTATTTGCACTGCCATCTCTGCGGATACCGCAAGCCGGCCCCTCAAATTTGCGGGAACTGCCAATCCCTGGAAATCCGCAAAAAAGGGCATGGCACCCAGCGGATCGAGGATGTGGTTGAGGCGGTGATGCCGAGGCGGGCCCGGGTGGTACGGGTGGATGCGGATGTGATGACCAAGAAAAACCTTTTTCGGGAAATCCTCAGCGATTTTCGACAGGGCAAAATCGATGTGCTGGTGGGCACGCAAATGATTGCCAAAGGCTTGGACTTCCCGAAGGTCACTCTGGTGGGGGTAGTCGATGCGGACCTACCTTTGCGAATGGAAGATTTTCGGGCTTCGGAGCGTGCTTTTCAGATCCTGGTGCAGGTGGCCGGGCGGGCGGGAAGAGGAGAGCGAGCGGGCGAGGTCTATGTTCAGACCTATGCTCCCCACGAGAGCTGTATCCAATTTGCTAGGCGGGCACAATTGGAAGAGTTTCTCGAGGAGGAACTGGCGATGCGAAAGGAGCTAAATTATCCCCCGTACCGCCACCTCATCCGCCATGTCTTTCGCGGGCGGAGCGAGGAGAAGACTCGCTTTTATGCCGAGCAGTGGCGAAAAGCACTGGACGATTCCCAGTTAGAGGGCGTGGAAGTGAAAGGGCCAGCAGCCACCCCTCTTGCAAAAATTAAGGGCTATTACCGCTATCACTTGTTTTACCTGACCGGATCGGTGAGCAAGGCACTGGCACAGGTGCAAAGAATCCGGCAGGACTTTCCCATTGATAAAGAGATAATCGACATCCTCGATGTCGATGCCCACCAAGTGAGCTGAGTTCTCTACAATTAAAGGCACTAGTGTGCTTTGACTCTGATTTGGGATTGGATTCCTAAAGGATGGTTTCTGACCATTAAGAGTCCGGAACCGGGCTGGATTAATAAATCGTTATAAGATGATTTACCAGAACTCAGACTTTTCCAACCACCCGAATGGATTTTTGCATTAGGTGCAGAGGTGTAACCGAATCCACCATTGATTACTTGAATGGAGGTGACCTGACCATTCGCGACTTTAGCAATCGCAGTGGCACCTTTTCCCTCGCCACTAAATGAAACCAATGCATCGCTACTATATCCTTCACCTCCTGTTCCAGTATACCATTTTGCAGATTCACTCGAAATGAAGTCACAATCTCCCAATGAGTTGATGAGTCGAAATTGATCTTTATTGATGACTTCGACTTCCCACTTTCTGTTCACTGCTGACTCAATGATCAAGCCTTGGCCCGAAGGAACATTTTCTCCATTGAAGTTAACTTGTTCCTTGTTTGCATCGGTTTTGTATCCAAATACTCCAGAGACATGAACCCAAAAATGATCGAGGAGTCCATGGTTTTGAGAAGTAATAGTAATATTTTCATCATAGCCGTTGGTCATGTTTTCAATAATGCCCTCACTCATTGAAAAGTCTCGCGAAGTCAGGGCGCCACCAATACCAGATCCAGGTCTAACGCTTACCTCTGCTTTCTTGGTTACTCCGATATTTGTACCATCGTGCCAGTAAGTGAACCAACTAGACCCCCTTATTACTTGGAGGTTATCTGCAATCTCCTGATTTTCGTGAGCAAGCCATTTGTCTGCAGTCTCTGTGGACAATTCATTATTGGTCAATGAGAGATTCCCCTCAAACAAATCTGAGACTCGGATCTCGGTTGGAAATGGATTATTAAATAGCCTTCTTTTTCCCCCCTCAGGTAACTTTAGGAAAGTATCATCGTACTCAAAAGTGCCCGAGTGCCAAATTTTAACAGAATCCTCAGATCGACGTGCAATCATGATAGATGAATCTGGAGGAATATTTATATTAGAGCCATCGGTTTGGGGTGAATTGACCATTTTCCAAGATGTACCATCATGAAAATAAGGAACAAAGTCATTGGTTGTGCCGTCTTGTTGCTCAGGTGCTTTGAGTAAATAAACCCAATCTGCTAATTCAGAGTCTGGGTTGGAATAAAGAGCAGTCGTTTCAAAACCAAGGATTGAGCCAAGCGTCCACCCTTCATAAATTTCAATTGTAGAATTTTGAGGGAATATGTTTTCAAGATCTAGCCCATTTGGATTGCTAACAGTAACTGTCGATTCTGAATTGGCGGTAATCAAAAAGCTGACCCCGGAAAAGTTAGAGTCCACTTCAGTAAGTTTGAGATAGTGAATACCCCCTTCGATAAAAATTTGAGGGGGAGAAGGGTAGTCTTTACCCCTGGCATCGATTGTTATTTCGGAAATAACCGAAGAGACAGTATTAATATTGGCAGAAAGCTTACCTGCCTCGAAAATATCAGATTCAGTTTTAGGGATACCAATAAAAACCTCCGGATTTGAAATATATCCGGACCCGGCTTCAATTATCTCTACGGATTCAATAGAGCCATTTATATCCAGCAAAGCACGGGCCCTCCCTTTAGTTGTTGAGAAGAGACCGTTTTTTAGCACTCCTACCTCGTTGGAGGGGTTAGATAGATCAATCGTAGGATAAAGAAAGATCTTGTTATCATTTGTGGAGGTCGTTTTGACCGGTCCACGATAAACCAGTGAACCTTGGTTGATCGGCGAAAAGATAAAATAGGCAGGACTTTCTGGGCTTCCACCATCGAGGTATGTTTCCAATGTTCCCAGAGTCTGGCTAGTCTCATTTGCAAAAGAATGAACAACTGTCGCCAAAAAGAGAAGTCCACGAAAGCCGAGGACATTTTTTATTGAGGGGAACATTTTAGTTGGGGTGGGGATAGAATCTATGGTTTAGCAAGTTTCAACCCTGCTTTCTTCCAGCCTGAGATGCCAGCAGAGAGATGGCGAATATTCTTGTAGCCAAGAGCCGCAGCCGAAGTTGCACCTTTGAGGTATGCCCGACAGGAAGGACCACCGCAGTAAGCAACAACGAGCACGCTTTTATCCGCTGGCAATAAGCTTGCCAGGTCCTTGTAAGATGAGGAGTAGTCAATGGCAGTTGGGATATGACCCTGTTGAAAAGATTTTTTACCATTCACATCAATGACCGCAACTTCACCCTTCGTAATCGCAGACTTAAGTTGCTCAACAGAAATTTCAGGATACTCGGTGGCGAGTACTGGCTGGATGAGGATACAGTTTAGTATGATAAGGTGTAAGTAATTTCTCATATTATTTGAATGAATTAAGGAGCATGTATGCGTAGACGTAAAAACTTAGGCTGCGGGTTGTTATTGTCCGGATCAAAGCGATAAAAGACTCTTTCCCGAAGTCCACTCTGAGGAATTGAAGAGTCGAGTTTGACGCCATCTGAAGTCCAAGACTTTAGGTCGGAACTTGCTTCAACTTGATATTCAATTTCTTCTCCCAATGTACTTAACGAATCTCGGAATTGTACAAAAGAGAGCGTGCTTTGTAACTGGTTTGAGTCAATGGTAGTTACGAATGAATCGATCCGGTCTGGTCCAAGTGAGTCCATACCCATGGCTCGTTCAAAGAGATTGCTGTAACCATCTCCATCAGAGTCTGCGTAATCTTCATCAAATTGAGTAGCAGCTATATCCTCTGAAAGGTGCTCACTTTTTTGCATCACCTTATCAATGAATCTCGATTTAATATTTTCATATCTTGGGTCTTGTTTCCTGTTTTCTATCCAAGCATTTCGAGTGGGAGGCATCACAGAAATCGTTTTAGAGATTGGGTCGCTTGGTGCAAAACCTGACTTTGGCTGAGTGGTAAAAGTAAGTACGGTTGTGCCAAAGTTTTTTGCAATCAGTTGGTTATCTCTAAAGACTGAGATTACATCATTGGACGAACTTTCGATAACCAAAGGCGTTTCATTACTGGAGTAAACATTAGGAATGGTTTGCAAGCGGTCTGACAAAAATAGTGGATTTAAAGTCTGATTAACATTGGGATCAGAGAAGATAACTTTTGGGCGGGTCAGGCTGGAAACTTCGAAGCTAATGAACTCAGTCTCTGCTTTATTAACAAACGCATTACCACCTTGCTCAATTCCAACCGTAACGGTTCCTGGAATCCCGTCCAGAGTAACAACACCTCTGGAGTCAATAGTGGCGGGACCCGAGGTAATACTTAGAGAAACAGGTAGTTTATAGACCGGATGGTTTTGACCCGATGATTGAGCGTAGGCAAGCACCTGAAAGGGTGGGTCATCTCTAACTTTAAGAGGTATGGATTGTACCTCTATGGTTTGGTTGTCTTTTCTAAAGAGAGGATCGCTAAAATTGATTACTCGGAGGCTCACAGTCTGCGGATCGGCAGGAAAAAATCTGGTGTCTCCATTTTGGTATGCAGTCACTAGGGTGGTTCCTGTACCGGTAATCGTAGCCTTATTACCGGTGATTTTTAGAACATTAGTGTTTGAGCTTTGAAATACGACATCTAGGCCAGAACTGGCAACTGCCTTGAGCTCAAAATCTTCATCAGATAGGGCTTTTACAGGGATTTGAGTTTCCAAGGAAATCTGGTCAACTTCAACTTCTAACCAAGTGATGTCCTGCTGGCCACCAAAGCTTGGGGTATCCGAAGCAAATTTATGGAGGGGTGGTAGGCGGTCGTTGAGTTTCCACTTGTGAGCAAGATAACCCTCGATTTTTTGACGATTTATCAAATTAACGGGGTTTTCATAGACCAATAGTTCAGCGATTTGTCCGTTGAAATTAGGGCCAATATCCGAAATGTCTTGAGGGCTCACCTGTTGATTTTGAGTTCCTGCCAAATGGCCATTAACCCAGAAATATTGAGAGTCTGAATAAAAGCTAACACTTAAAATCGACCATTGAGACGAGGGGTAGGCGGACCTGATCAGAGGGTTGCCATTGTTGTAACTAAGTGCCCAGAATCCATTGTTTGTTGTCAGCTCAATATCTCCACCAAAGGGAATGCTTTGGTGCATTGTACTTTGTTTGGCGACTAGGAAAATGACAGCAGGTTGTATAGGATATTGCAAACTGAGCGAACTGTTTAATTCCACGGAAAATTCAACAGTGGATATGCCAGAAAGTATTTTTTCGTGCCAAATGGGCATTTGGGGCGAGTTCGCCTGGATGGGGCTGTTATTATTTCCAGATTTATCAGCCCACAAACTCACTTTTTCATCACCTATAAAGTCATTCGCACGGTCTTCCACTAAGTCATTATTTATGTCATTCCCGTCAAGCCATAGCGCAAGCCCTTTCACTGATTCGGCGAAGAGATTACCGTAGTGAATCGTAAATGACCTAGTAACTGGATCTGCACTCAAATATTGAGCATTACCATTTTGGCTGGCAGTTATGGAAAGGGAACCCGCGTTGCGGAGCGTTAGCATGTCACCTTTTAGTGATGCCAGGGCAAGGTCGGAAACGGTGAATTCAATGGGGAGTCCAGAACTAGAAGTGGCTTCTAACCTGAAGGGGAAGTCACCCACCGATCGATCGAGTATAGGGGTGAAAGATATGGTTTGAGGTGAGGGTGAGGCAGTCAGGTAGTTTGTGGCAGGAATACTTTTCTCAAAATCATCGTTTCCATTTTGGTAAGCAGTGATCCGAGTCTTACCAGTTCCGATAATTCTAAGTTTTTGGTAGTCGCCGCCCCCATGGTTAAAAATAGCGATTACTTCCTCAAATGAGAGGGGTATATTGTAATATCGGAGATCATCGATGTAGCCGATAAATGAGTTCTCATAATCACCAAGTATTAAATTCGTAAATCGAAATTCAAAGGGAACACTGTCGTTTGGCCTAGCGAGGTTGTTCGCCTGAGCCACTAGTTGTGCATCTGCGAATAATTTGAAACTTTCGCTGGCCTGGTTGTAGGAAAATAGCAAGTGAGTCCAGTTTCCGTCCGCAAAAACCTCGTTTTCACTGGTTATTAGGACAGGAGTGCTGCCATCTGGATAAAACTCTACACTCACCGTACCATTGCCATCGGGCTTGAAGACTCTGAAATAGTTCATGCTTTGCGAACCTATCTTTGATAGGATACTCATCTCGGCTCCACTGGTTACATTTGAATCAGGCTTAACCCAAAGAGAGAAGCTGAAATTACCGTCCACCTGTAAAGGTCCGAAATCAACGAGGGCAGCTTGATTATTTAGAAAAAGTGAATTGGAGAACTTACCACTTTTCCACGCAGATTCTGGTCCTGAGGTGATTAGGTTTCGTAGGTTGCCTGAATTTCTTTTAAGGTCATCTGATGCTTCCGCATATCTTGATTCATCAAATTTCCAGTGGGAAACCAACTCATCCGCACGGGTAATTACAAATTGAGCAATTGAGCTATCTTCTAGTTCATAATAAAGAGGGAGAAGTGTTTCTTGCTCGGTCCTTAGATCGAAAGACTTTCCGGTAAGGTCGATCTCGTCTCCCACAACAAAGCCTTCGGCCAGGTTTTGATCAAACACGATCTCTTGCTGTGCTTTATCACTAACTGTTAAGAGACCGTCGATGTAGGTAAAGAAGTAGTATTCTGATATCGCTCCATTCGCACGAATTTTGTAGTCGCCCGATGTGGATGGATTGTCAACGGAACCATCGTCTAAATCCACCAGCAGGCTAATGTTCTGGTCAAAAATCGATTCATTGTCGTCATTGACAAAACCTTCGATGGTGTAGGTGAGCAAAGGATTGGCTTCATCAGGTTTACGGAATTTGTTTTCCACCCGAACGATTAACTCTTTTTTAAATACGCTTAAATCCTTTTGGATTTTAGGAGCTGGATTAAATCCAGCTCCTAAGTCTCCTGGTTGCGTGACTTCAAGAACTGCTTTACCAGGCTTTTTAATATTTATGACTGTAGGCAATGTACTTGAGTTAAGCTCTAGCACACCGTCATTATCTTTGAGAGTTGCGAAAACAGGTAAGCCCGAGGTGCTGGACCAATTTAAATCCACAGGTGGGTCTCCATAACGCAAAGTTGGTAGCGGTTTCTCAAGGATACTTTGTACCCCAGGTAGGACATACAAGACCATATTCTCTTCGTCTTTTCCTGAAGAATTTGCCGCGGTTACGGTGACCTCAAACTCTCCAACCTCCGATGGGATTCCAAAGATATTTCCATTCTTATAATCAATCTGTAAGCCCTCAGGTAAGCCAGTTGCATTAAATTCGGTGGGGCCCCGTAGGCTATCCAAAGCCAAGAAATATTCATCGCCGAAAGATGTGATCAATGGAGAGTCTTCAAAAAAGTACATACTTTTACGCTCCGCACTGGTGATGGGGTGGGTAAAGAGACGGAAGTCGTCCATCTGCCCCTCAAACTCACCTGAGCCAATTTCAAGCCTTCCTCCAAGGTAAAGGCTTTTACTTCCCGATAGTTTTCCTTTTGCATTAACTGGAGCTACTGCCTCTGAATTATTGAGAAATAAGGCGAGTTTCACTCCGTCCCATCGCAATGCAACATGCACCCATGAACCAAATGGAAACAAAACTGGTTCAGTAGATCTCCATCTCGAACCGGCAAAGACATTTGCACTCAGATAACCATCAGAAATGAAAATATTAATTCTGCCACTCTCTACTAGGTCTGCATGGCGGTCTTCGGTTTTCATCCAAAAGCCTAGTGAAAAAGAATCATCCGTGGAAAAGTTTTGTTGGCTACTGGTCAGGGTAAGGGTCATATTTGACTCAAAGGAAATGGAGTTTCCTTTTTTGCCCTCAACCGAATAGTCGAACAGATCAAAGAGCGATGCGTTCTTATCCAAGACACTTCCATTATGTTCGAGCCCTGATGAGTCGACCATTTGGGTACCATTAAGATCGTCAAATTTCCAGTGAATAACCGGATTCTGGGGGACGATGATAATGGGGATATTATCAAAAACGGGAGGGAAGTCCGAATAGGGGTGAATCCCGAAGTCACCATTGCCATTTCCGTAGAGGGTAGAAACTTCAGAGCTGGAAAGCGTCCTGTCGTAAACTCTAAAGTCGTCGAGATGGGAAGAAAAGCGACCGCCCCCAGAAATTAGATTTCCAATGGATTCAATCTCAATCGAGATCGACTTATCGTAGGAAGTGGCAAGGCTACCATTAATGTAAATGTTTGTGGCACTGATACTGGATGTTGCCACCAACTGGTGCCAGCCATTTGAAAGGGTAGAGGGGTTGTAAACAAGTGTGGGTATTAGATTGGAAGATTCTGAAAATAAGCCAAGTCGACTAGCCGCACTGTTGATATAGACATACTCATGTAACTGTGAATCCGTTAGAGCATGCCGAATAACGCTGACCTCGCTTTTGACGACCGGACTTTTAAACCAAGAAGAAAGAGACCAGATCTTGGAGACCCCAAAATCTAGGCTATTGATTGTTAGGTCAACTTTTGCAGAACTTGAATCGATGGTATCAAATCCGATGGCTGAGGAAAACTTACCTTCGACACTGAGATCCGCATCCACTACCACTGCATGCCTTAGGTCAGAAGAATAATCCTCCACCACTGAACCACTTGTTTCATTGAAGGGATAATAGAGAACGAGCCCCTCTTCCATCTTAAATCCAGATTTGGCGAGATCGTCTAAAATATTCCATTTGTGCCCCAGATATCCCTCGATCATCTCCCTCTCTGAGGCTTCAAGTAAACGGTCAAAGATCAAGATTTCGGCAATTTTCCCCGTTAATAAACCAAAGCCGGTACGAGGGTCCATTCCCAGGGTGATTTTTTGAAGGGCATCATACTCACTTCTGAATAAGTTCAGTCGATTTGCCTTTCGAGCGTTTAGATTCCAAGAAGAAAAGCCATCATCTGCCCCAAGGGCGACTCCTTCGCCAGAAGTGACCGCGAAAACATTAATGGGACCAGAAAGGTTGCTTAATGTACCGACTAACATTGAATTGCCTGACTGAAAGTCGACTCCTGGCATTGTTCCAAAAGCATCTTTGTCGTAGGTCGGCATTTTGCTAACAATCGATTGTACTGCATTTTTTCCTGTTCTGGATTTGTCGACCCACAGGGGGATGGTGGATTGATCAGCCCTCAAGTCTCTCTGGTTATCTGCATCGAGATCAGATGCATCTAACCAGAGAATCAGGCCATCCAATGTGTGCTTCGTGAACTGAGTATCGATGGTGCGAAAAGCAAGGATATCATCTGCCCAAGCTTCACCAGCAAGATTTCGGGCATAGGCACGAAAGTAGTAGGTTGTGTTTTCAACTAAATCATCACTGACCAATTTCTCTAGGATACCAATTTCAGCACCATCACTTAAATTAATCACATGATCCCAAGTGTCATTATCATCGAGGCTAACCGCAGTTGAGTTTTCTTCCACTTTGTGTTTGCCCCAGAAAAGAAGAACTTCAGGGGGGTCGCCGCCAATGCTGACGGTTTCTGTAACCGAACGGGTGCCCTTGAAAGGAGCTGAAGAGAGGTAGGGGTGATCGGTCGGTAAAACATCATTTTGCAAGCCCCATTTGTGTGCGAGATACCCTTCCACTTGAGCTCTTTGCAATGCATTTAGCTGACCATCATAAATTAAAATTTCTGAAATTTCACATGCAGATGTTTCGCTTCCAGTTTGCCAACCTCCAAGCTGGAGTATGCCTGGTGCAAAATTTTGGTTGTTAGACCCTCTCGAGTCGGCAACAACCAATACGCCATCTTGCCAGAAGGATGCGGCTGGATCACCAGGGAGACCTTCAATGACACCGAGGTTTAAGTGCCAGTTAGAGTCGGCATCTTGTCCGTTTGAAATCCAGCCTTCGGCATACCATTTACCAATTCCTCCTCTATGATACCCAAAGAGGAAATTGCGAGATCGAGAGGAAATGACACGTTCGTTTTTAGCTCCTGTGTAACGAGCTAAACTTATCAAGGTGTATCCATTAGAGGTGAGGCCATCGAAATTGTATCCGCTCCACAAAAGATCGTCGCCGTCGAAACTAATGACAGGTTTACCGTTCATCCCAAAAGCAATGAAGCGTGGATTACCCTCGACGTTCTCGAGGTCTCTTTCTTTGCCGGAATAGTCAGGCCAAGAATGAACTGAGGATCCGTTTGGCAGGGTCAGCGTGTCTGCGGCATACCATGCTTGCATCCCTGGGAAGGTATCTGCCTGGAAGTCAATCGAACCCGATGACAGTCGCTCGGCAATTTCTCCCCCCGTTGAGGTAACTTCAGCTCTCAAGATAACTGACTGAGGTCGGGCATCCAAAGCGGAAAGAGTTTGGATCCTTGGTTTCTCGATGGCTCGATACTCAACCAAACCAGAACTGTTTACATCTCCGTTGAATATCGATGATATCTCACCTTCGCTTAATCCACGATCGTAAATCCGCAGGTTATCAATTTGCCCCTTGAAGTTGCCAAAATCAGGTAAGGCGAAACTTCCCTGAAAATCTCCCACTGCAGGGGTTTCATCGTGACTTTGAACTGTGCCACTCGATTGCAAGGTAACAGGGGAGTCTACTTGATCTCCATCGAGGTAAATTTTGAGAGCCCGAGGGGTGTCCCCGTAGGTTATGGCTATGTGATGCCAATCATCATTCACATCGTTTGCCTTGCTAAGAGCTGTGGGTCCTTCTGGTGGAGCATTCTTGTAATCATGGTCATCGGGGAGTGTATTGGTCAAATTCCACTTATGAGAAAGATAGCCCTCTATATACTGTCTTTGTTCGTCGGAAAGAGTCCCATTCCATGCAATCAACTCACCAAGGGTATAGTCTGGTTGATAATCATTACCCCCTCCGTTTCCTGGAAAGAAAAACGAGCCCCCGATATTGGTGGGAGATGTACGAGGCCCGCTGAGAATATTTGATCCATTCTTGTATACTGCCTGGGTGGAATCCGATACCGAGAAGTGAAGACAAAGTACCATTGGCGAACCGGCAGAGCCAAGGGACTTAGCCTTACGGTTGTCGGAGAACCACCAGAAGATGGCACCATTGTCCCAAGGGAAGTGGTCCCCCCAACCCAGATTGAACGGAAAGGTTGTTCGGGCGAAAGTATCTATTTGGAAAGCGAGGAAGATGGCGACATCTCTTACACTGCCATTGGTGGCTCCGTTTGCCCCGAAGGGGTTCATGCCCGTGCCGTTTCGAAATGCACGGAGCAAGTCTTTATTGGAGCCTACTGTGTCGAAGTCGATTGCTGGCATAAAATTCAATCCAGTTGAAGCGTAGGATGGACGAAGGTTCTCATTGCTTTGCCCGAAGTATGAATCCTTGCGTGTCAAATCCCACCATTCGACAACATCGCCATCATCCAAAGTCAAGCTGCCTTCATCGGTAGCGTCTAGCCACCAGATAACTTCCGGAATGTGGTTGAGCGAAAAGTCCGAACCGCTTCCCGCTTGCTCAATGAGGCGAGAGGTACTTACTTCAGCGGTAATACCATTCTCGATTACTTGGGCTCGAATGGTGCCTTCGTCATTGACTAGGAGCATGCCATTTGTGTCAGTACCCTCGTCATAGATTACTTGTTTCCGAAAGCCAGCAATTGGCTGAGAAGAGAGGTCATCTTGGGCGATAGCGGTCATATCTTCCTCGCTCAGAGCCACACCGTATAGGCGGAGGTCATCTAGTTTTCCATGAAAGTAATCTCGATCGATGGGGTGATTTCCTCCAACGGTCCATTCAGGGTATTCTGCAAGTTCCAAAGGAGTTCCTTCTGGTAGAGTACCTGCTCCCACTGGTTCTCCATCTAAGAATAAAGTGACAGTAGATGAGTTTAAATCAACCGATAGGCCGATATGAGACCAGTTTGAATTCCCGATGGAGCGGTTCGACTCGATTAAAGTGACACCTTCTTCGTTAGCATGACGGTAAAATAGTTGACCTGCACCATTGATCCCAAAAGTAAGAGGGCCTCTACGGATCAGGCTGTATCGGTTGGAGGTCGAAAATATATCGGACTGCTTGCTATCAGATGGTTCGATTATAGTTGGACTTGAGGGGCCGGATGAATTAGTGGGAGTGGCAAACCGAACTTCAAGGGATGCCGTGCCATCAAGTTGGCCGTGGTAAATAGCAATTTCATAATTTCCTTCGTTTAGGAAAATTGAGCTCGTAGTCTGTCCAAAGGCTTCGCCCACTTCAGAATAGGCAATTCTTTCCACTTCATCAAAGGTACCGTTTTGGTTGAGGTCCAGCCAGATGGCAGCCTGGTCGTCCACCTCCTGCAGTTCCCAAATGTAGGATCCACTCTCCAAGGCAGTGAATGTTCCTCTGATCAGCGAAATTGAGTTTTGGTAAGACACCGTGCCCAGTCCAAGCTCAATAAAGTCATCTTCATTTGATAGTAACAGCCTTGACCCCTTATTCTCTACTGAGTCGGTAAGTCCCCACTTGTATGCGAGGTAGGCCTCGATATTTCTTACCTGATCGAAGGAGAGGGGTTGGTTGAAAATCAGAACTTCTCCAAGGTCTGCATTGGCAGACCTGCCATTTATATTACGATCCTTGGAGAAACTGTTCGCTACCACATTGCCAGAAGTTACGAGCGAGTAGATCGAAAAAGAAGTGGGCCAAGGATCGTAAAGATCGTAAGATGAGCCATTCACGCGGAAGGTTGAACCGTTCTTGATTGAGTTGTGGGTAAAACGCGAATGAAAAATTGAGCCTGCACCATTGCTGTGAAAATGATAGCTGCTAGAGTCCCCGAGCAGGAACCAGCCGCCGCCGTTGTATTTCAGAGCCCAGAAGACCGTGCGAATATCCGAAATGCGGTTGAACGAGTGGTAGTTGCCATTAGCACCATCATAGCTCATCGCTGTATGACCGTTTCGAAATCCCGTGGATATGGTGGGTGCACCATTTTTTGTGGCATCGTTGCCAATGCTTGATTGGTCGTCCCAAGAAGGTCCTGCTGTAGTCAAATTGCTGGCATCAAGCCATAGGCTGAGCCCAGGGATGGAAGCGGGGTCAAATGTAAGAGGGTCAAATTCTTCAGCGGGCTCAGCGATCTGGGAAACTGTGGCAGGTTGGAGCTCAAACAGACGCTCGATATCCTCAAAGTAGTAATTGCTTGCAGGTACCTCGAAGCCATAAAGATTCAAGCTTCCGCTTTGCATGCTTTCGGTTGTATTAAGCTCGGGGTTGATCCATAGGGACAGAGAGAAAGATTCACGATGTGCATCTTTAAGGGAATCTGTGGCGGGCAATAAAACCACATCCTTATCTTCATTGAATAGCACAGCTTTCCCATACTTTCCGCTGGTCCACTTTTCGCCATTGTCTAACCTTGCTTCCAGTTGGTCAAAGTTCGAGTCATAGGCGATGTTCCCGTAGCCTACATCAAAGGGAAAGTAAGCAAGAAGATCTTGGTACTTTGCAATTTCAGGGCCAACATAGACATCAGGGTCAATTTTGATCCAGGCGGCGAAGGTTCGTCCATCAAAGGAATCGCCAAGGAAACTGGTACTGGCAGGGTCAAGGTCGAGCCATGTCCGAGCCCCATCAAATTCCAGGGCCTTGCCTTGATAACCTTCGGGGCGGCTTTTATTTGAATCATTACCTTCTATTCGGGCATGACGAAGAGGTATAACCGAGTCAAGAACCTCGGTTCCATTCACTTCGTCCATCCTCCAAAATGCTAAAAGGTCTTCTTTAATTTCTGGTTCTCCGCTCGACCAGTCCGAACCATCCGCACTTTGTGCAAATGCACGAAAGTAGTAACGCTCCCCAGGAGTCAATCCAGAGAGAGACCCAGTAAACTGCCCCGGGGTGACTGGATTACCCGAATTAATAGAGAAATTACCTTCCCAAAGGTTCAAGTCAAAGCCGTGATCTACAGAACCGTAGAAAATGTCGATGGTGGGATTGTTTTGATCCACGCTTACTAGCTCTCCTTTCAAGGTGACTGAGTTATTGGACCCAGCCTGGTAGCTGATTAGTTCTACAACTGGGGGTTGAGCTGAGCCCGAAGTCTGGAAACTTACGCTTCCATCCAAATAAAGAGTGGCAATTTCAGAAGGGGATAATCCACGGTCGTAAATTCGTATTTCGTCGAGGGTACCCGTAAATTTTTCGCTGGCCTGATTTCCTCCGAAGGAGAGGTCCCTGTCCGCGATGGTGTTTACAGGAAGAGAGTTTAAGTCGGCAAAGGGATGGTCGACTTGAAGGCTAGATGCCAGTCCCCACTTATAGGCAAGGTAAGCTTCAACCTGAGCAGCTTGTTCTTCAGTAAGCTCAGAGGGGAAGCCGATGGCTTCGGCAAGATCCATGTCAGTGCTCCAGTCTGTCGAAACATTGCCGATTTTCCAGGTGGATTTTGAGTTCAGGCTTTCATCGTTTACTAATACACGGAGGACCATGTATTCGTCGATCACACCTAAGTCGAGATTGGCACTTTCAAGAGCAATTCCATTTTTCCACGCGGAGTTTGGATATGCGTTATCATGAAAGTAGGTTTGGCCACGCTCAAAGACATAATTGCTGCCGCGGTCTTGGCCGTTTCCATCTCCGTTATGACCGATAACAGCACCATAATCGCTCCATGTAGGAGATGGACTCCTAACTACATAGAAATGATCCTTGATCGAAAATGTTCCAGATATCGACATTTCCTCATCTCCGGTTCCGCCGTCAGCGGTTCCGCTACGAAAGGCAATGTAAGGACCTCCTTGGGGACCTCCGATAGGAAAAAACTGGGGTGTTCCCCTGGTGGTGGTGGCATCTCTTTGGAATGATGTCTTGTCTCTCCACTCGCTCACATCAAAGGAGTTATGTGAGATGGTGGACTCATCCTTGGCATCGAACCAAAAAGATGCTCCCATATTATCAGGAGAGACGACGAGGATCGGGTTAGAAGTAAGCAGGTTTCCATCAAGGTAAATGGATGCTTCGGATAGATTTTTTGCTCCAGTTGGGAAGCTGAAGGCTAGATGATGCCAGCCCCCATCAGATACGGAATGATCACTCATTAAGACTGTGTTGCGGTCAATTTGAATGCCAGGTTTGCCGTCTTTTAGAATAAGGCTCCAAGCGGCTCCCTGTTCGCTCCCTCCCCAGTCAACGAGAGTGGCATCGGAGTCAAGCGTATGAATCCAAAAAGAAACCGTTCGCCCATCATTGCCTTGAATCCCTTTATATTTATTGACGGTGACTAACTCCTCGGAGGTCCCGCTAAATGGAAGGCCCAAGTCCTTGAAAGCGAAGGTACGAGAGTCAATAGAGATCGCAGTCAGCGATGCTGGTGAGTCTCCAGCAGAGTCAAGCAATCTTGAGCCATCGGTTTCATCAAAATTCCACCAGTGGATGAGGCCTTCCATTGATGGCTGACTCCAACTTTCGTCGATTACAGAATTATTCATTCGCCAGCGATAGAAGTAGGTCTGGTTTGGCAAAAGATTTGTAATCAGAGTCTGTACGCGACCATTGGAAAAAGTTCCATCCAATGTTAGGCTATTATCCCAGTTTGAGGCAAGGGTGCCGCCATCGTTGTCTCCCCAAAATACAGTGGCTTCTAGGGGTTCACCTCCGTCGGAAATGATTTGTCCGAGGGCCTTAGCACTGGAAGAGCTTATGTTTTTAGCTTTGCTGCTTTCAACTAAGGGGGCGGACTTGCTAATAATTAGGCGTGCAGTTTGCTGATCTGAACCAGCACGGTTGGAAGCAGTAAAAGTAAGATCGAAAGTGCCGACCTCATTGGGTAATCCAACGATTTCAAAGGAATTAGAGTCCAAGCTTAAGCCGGAAGGCAGCCCTTCGGCTGTAAATTCTTCCAACTCTCCTTCAACAGAGAGTTGTAGTTGTCGATTTATGACCTCAGTGGTGAGATCTTCGCCAGTGGCAAGAGTAGAGATTTCCGATGCTAATAGATCATCATCATAGACCCTGAAGTCGTCTAGTTTGCCTTTGAAATAGGTGTTTGGTTCTTGGCTTGATCTACCCATCAAAAGAGCTTGTTTGTCCCCAGTGTTGATTAAGGTACGACTTTCCGATGCAACCAAATTACCATTTAGGTAAACCGCGACTTTGGTGCCATCGTAGACATGAGCCAAATGGTTCCAATTATTTCGTAACTCTACATCATGGGACACTAGATAGCTCCAACTGTAATGATCACTGGTGAAGGTCGAGAAATTGTCTTGGGTGAGTTCGCGAATGCTCCAGTAACGATCGGTGTCATCCGAAGTCGCCTGCTCTCCATATCCATAGGGTCCGCCTCTCGAGCTAGGTTGGTAGGCGTCTACCCAAAGCCAGAGGGCTAGAGTACGGCTGTTTTTCCCATTGATTCCTAAATCTGAACCACTTGCCTCCGTCCACGCATAACCGGACTCTCCATCAAATTCAAGGGCTGAACCGATTCTCCCAGGCACACGTTTCACGCCACCGGCAAGGTTTGCCGGATTGTTGCCAGCCGAGTCGAGAAGAATAAATCCTTGATCCTCATCCATCAGCCAATGAGCCTTTAGGTTTTCGGGCCGTGTGCTAACCCGTGTGCGACCGATTTTTTCCTTAGCTGAACGGAAGGAGAGGTGGTGAAGTTTTTCAACTTCAATTCTAGGAGGCTTAACAACAAAAAGTTTTCCATTTCCTTTTTCAACGACGCCCGTCTCGACTGTGCCCGGGGATGCAAAGGTAACCAATCCCCCACCAGCTCCTCCATTTCCACCCAGAACCCGAATCATTCCCTGATTGTAAATATTTTCCCCCGCGAGCTGGATTAAGCCTCCAGAGCCACCCCCTCCAGCAAAAAGGTCATTTTGGTCAGAACGTCCATCGCCCCCAGAAGCACTGACAAGAACGCCCTCAGCTAAAGTCAAGTCCCCAGCTGCCTCAAGACGGAGGGCACCACCGCCAGCTCCTGATCCCTGGAAGAAGCTCCCGCTAGACCCGCTACTTCCTGGGAGCAGAGCGATACCGTCGAGGTTATATCCATAGCTAGCACCACCTCCGATACCGTTAGCTTGAGCAGGTGGGCCTCCTGGTCCCGCTCCGTCCAAACTAGCAGCACTCTGACCGTGCCATGCATTGAGAATACCTTGGCCACCATATCCATTTTCAGTAGAGGCGTTTGTTCCATCGAGGATAAAGTCTGCTGCTAGATAAATATTTCCACCAGCAATAGTTTGAATGATCAGGGGTTTATCTCCCCGAAGAATCACTTCAACTTCGGAGCCGAGGTGAAACTCCCCGAAAGTAAAAGTACAGGTGGAGTAGGGCCATTGTTTACCCATACCATCTTGGTATACCTTTTTATGAAATACGCCTGTGCCGTGAGGACCGCCTTCGACGGAGAAGTAGCCAGACTTTGTATCGAAGGTAAGCGTGCCTGTTTCTAGTTTCAGAGATGATGCAAAATGATTTCCACTGACATAAATTGATCCGTCGCTAGTTAACCACTCTCCAGAAACATCAATCTCTCCAACGGTGACTTCATTTTTCGGGTGAAAAGCGACTCTCCCGCCACCTGCGCCACGGTTCTGGTTAACTCCGGATAATGTTACGCCGGAACCAGATTTTGCTTCAATTATGCCTCGGTTTTCAATGGTCAATGCCTCTAGACGGATCGATCCTCCGCTTCCCGCACCGGAAGCCCGTAGTCCATTTCCACCGTTTGCAGAAACAATAACATTGGGCTCAATGACTAAATGCCCTGCCGCCCGCAGGTGCATTGCACCGCCTCCTGCACCTGATCCGTCGCTCTCAGATGAGCCACCAGAACTTCCACCTAATAGGTCATCCAAGGAATATGAACCATAGAGCACGCTTTCTCCAGATCCATGCCCACCATGAGCTGCTCCATGCCCTTGCTCGGACAGGGTAGGGGCAGCTCCCGGTCCTTTCCCTCCTAGGATGCCTGGGGCTACGCCATCATAACCTCCAAGGATTGCTTTTCCTCCGGTTCCTTGAGTCGCATCCGCATCTCCTCCGTTAGCAAGGAGGTTAGACCCTAAAATGAAATCTCCAGAAGCCGCTTCGAGAAGCAGAGAACTTTTGCCCTTAAGTTCAATAATAAGGCTGCCTCCCAAGCGAATCTCCTCGAAGACGAACTTAGATACAGAATAAGACCAAAGCGATCCGTCCTCATGTCTGTAGGAACGGTCTTCAATCACACCATAGTAGAGTTGACCATCACTGTGTTCGATAATTCCTTTGCTTGTGTCCACCGTGAGCAGACCAGAGAAGTGAATGAGGTCAGCTTGAATAATAGGTTGATCAAATCGAACGCTTCCTTCGCTGCCAGTGATAGAACCGAGACCTCCCAATGTTCGAATATTATCTTCGCTTAAGTTGAGGAAACTTTCACGACCACTTAGAAAAATGCGACCACCACCGCCACCACTTGCACCCCCGGACGCATCCAGTTCACTCTTTTCCAAAAGGTTGAGGTGACTAGCAGATAATCGAATCGCTCCACCCGATCCACCAGCACTTCCAGCAGCCCCTGCACCCCCTCTAGCTTCTACCAAATTGTTTAGTCTTAATGTGCCATTTACATTGATCGAGATGGCCCCACCTCCGGACCCACCTGACGCATCCACCAGATAGCCACCGCCACCGCTTCCACCTATAAGCGAGGTGATCTTTCCGTCCCCATAAGGCTTGCCAGAATTAATCGTAGAGAGAGCTCCAGCTCCTCCATATCCCCCTCCTCCAGGATTTACACCAGAGAGCCCTCCCCCTGGTCCTAAACCCCGTTCGTTTACTCTTCCCCCATCGAATCCACCCGCACCTGGATTGCCAGGATTTTGAGCCCCTCCATTTGCTCCATTTAGAGGAAGTTTAACCCCGATAAATGCGTCTCCGGAAACTTCGATTTTGAGTGATGCTTCGCCGGTTATAACGACTTCAAGGCTACCGTCTAAATTAAGCTGATCAAACTGGAATGTACATACCTTGTAAGGATAGGAATTTCCCTCGTCGTCAAAGTACACAAGTTCTTCAACTTCTCCGTAACGAAAATCTCCGTTAGAGTGTTCCCATGTGCCCAAGGAAGTATTAACAAATAACTTACCGTAATCGTAAGAGACTGTATCTTCGGCTGAAAATTCCTTGGATTCGCTTGCCCAAGAACTACCCCCAGAATTGGAGACAAGGGTGCGGTAAAAGTAAGACTCATTAGAAGCAAGTCCATCGACATCAACTTCAAACATACCATCGTCATATACCCAGAACTCAACCTCTCCCCATTGATGACCCCAACCTTGAAACTGAGGTATGATGCGAACTGCCTGAGTGGTAACTCCATCAAGCGAAAATTCGACAAACTTACCTTGCTCAACAGATCCGACGAAGCCATCATAAGTATCATAGTGGATGAAATTCATCTCATCATCGGCAACGAAGATATCAATCAGTTTAAGTTCATCATCCCTTGAAAACGGTTGGTAGTAGAGACGAATTTTACTTATTTGCCATTCTCTCCCAAGGTTGAAGGTTAGTTGCGGGTTTACTCCATACCAAGCCGTCCAGCTTGACCGCCAGCCGTTTAACGGGAGTTGGTCATCTAGGAGTTTAGATGCTGGATAAATGTTGCCTTTGTCATTGGGCTCCGGTTCTGCCCTAACTGTGACCTCGCTACTGTTGAGTTTTCGAATGCCAAGGCTTACTTGCCCGAGGTTTTCCTGGTTGTCCCAAAGAGAATGATTCTCGCCGCCGTCCGATTGCCCCCAATATAGTATGACATTTGCAGATGGGTCGCTAGGAACAGGATCGTTGTAACGATAGGGGTGTGAAAGAGCTAGGGTATTTTCAATTCCCCATTTGTGTGCTAGATAACCTTCCACTAGTCGTACAAAGTTGGTAGGAAGAGGTTCATTGTATACCAATAATTCCGCGAAAGTTCCTCTCCAGTAGGTCTCATTGTTTCGGTCTCTTGAAAAGTTCGAACCGCGAACGAGACCTTCGGTAACAATACTAGTTATACTCATCGCTCCAGTGCTGTAGTCTTGGGCTAGACCGTCGCGCCAGTTTCCGTTTTCTCTGACCGTGCCATCAAGGATGTATGGATCTGTCCAACTTTTGTTCCACATTGTGGTAGAACCAGGTTGGAAGGCGTAGGTATTATCATGACCTAGAATAAATCCTCGATTCCCAGGCTTGCGCTCGGCAACCAGAAAGAGAGTGCGCAGTGCGTCCACTGATTTTTTAAATGAAAGTACATCACTATTTCCATCGAATTGAGCGATAGGCATGCCATTGAGACCATCAGTTATATAGCCTGGTTGGCGATCAGGGTCGGCTTGAGAGGCGTGGTTTCTTTTGCCTGATAGATCATCCAGTCCGGTAAGCGGAAATGGGGGTTGGTAGGTGGCATCAAAGGTTTCCTTGTAAGGATGGTCACTGCTAAGTTGAGCACTTAGGTTCCATTTATGAGCAAGGTAACCTTCAATTTTTTCACGAATACCCGGATTGCTTCCATTGACTACAATAAGTTCCGCAATTTTTCCTGAGAAGGGTAGAATGCCTCCGCTTGTGTCAAAGCCAGCACCGATAAACATGGACACACCAGTGTCGTTGGGTAATCCAACTTCATTTTCAGCATAAGACTGGTTTTGCAGTTCACCATCACGATAGTAGGATGACTCTCCATAACTTGAACCTGCAGAACGTACCCAAGCTTGAATTTGAGTTTGTTCTACTGCGGGTTCGGAGAAGTTAACTATTCCGTCATTGAAACGCCAGCTACCCGATGCTCCAGCTAAAATTCGTTTTCTATTTTTTGAGCCAAGTTGAAAGACGCGGTTTACACTCAACCATTCTTCTGTTGCAGGGACCCCGAGTAATTCGATCTCACCTATCTGCACTTCGTCGGATACATTGGAGTCCACAATAGTGGGGAAGGTCACGCGGTAAGTCTGAAAGGTTAAGTCATTCTCAATGCCAATTTGTTTCTTTTGCTTGCGGTCGTTAAAAGCGGGCATTGCTCCCTCAGCAATAAGGGTAAATGTCCCGTCACTTTCCTGACCCTCTAGGATATAGCTTGCTGGATCTCGGGTGGGTGTGTCGTTGGCAGAGGTAAAAGATAGTCCATTCACAACCCCTCCAAACTGAGTGGTAATGATTAAGCCGGAATCGTTAACATCGTAGTTCAAGTATTTTGTGTTGGGATCATTATCAATTGCTTTTTCAGGTGACTCTGATGAGGGGGATCCTCCAGTGAAGCCTGAGACTTGGTTGTCGGGGTGAGTAAGATCGATCCCGCTCTCTCCTATGGTGGTGACAGCCACAACCATGATGTCGGGATTTTTGCTTAATCCAAAGCGCGATTCAATCTCCAGAAACTGTTCGATTCCATCAAACTGAACCGCAGGCAAGCCATTGACTGCATTTTCGATGAATTCAGGTCTGAAACTTGTGTCTTCCTGAGCAAAAACATTTCCGTTTGCTGAGTCTTTCCACTCACGAACGAAGTTTGTTTGGATAGTTGATGAATCATTGGCATCATACCATGCTTGTAATGATGAGAGCGAACTTGGTTCCCAATTTTCGGGAGGGCTTTCGATAAATGAGTGGGCAAGGGGAAGTGAGAAATTAAGAGCCCACTTGTGAGCCAAGTAACCTTCAACTTTTTCTCGGTCGGAATCCGAAAGCACTTGGTTGAATCCGACGACCTCGGCAATTTCGCAGGTGGAATACTCATTTCTGGACTGCCACCCACCTAGTTGAAGATTGCGAGGCATGTAGTAATTAGAGTTATTATGGGCACCGTTAGCGTTTTGCGTATTTTCGACGAAATCTAGCCAAGTCTCCCCGACATCGTTGGAGCCCATGCTTGCGGAGAGTACATGAAATTCAGTGTCCACGCTAACGCCGTTGTTCTTCAACCAACCATTAAAGTAGTGCTTGCCCACTCCATTCCAGTGAAAGCCGAAGAGCCAGTTGTTATTGGTTCTATCCGAAATTACTCGCATACGATTGTACCAGTCTGAGTCTGCGTATCTCGCTACAGCAAAGAGAGTAAAGGCACGGCTAGATTGGTCCCATTTTTTGTTTGAGTAAAGAGAGTCCCCGCCAGCGTTAACATTTTGGCTAGAGGAGTTCCAAACATTCATTGCCTCGAAGCGCACGACTTGGAGTCGATCATCATTTAGATATTCAACGCGCTTTGGGCTACCTTGGGCTACCAAGTCATATCCATTTCCACTCTTATCACTCCATGCTGGCACATCTTCTTCACTTAGCGAGATGGCATTCGAATCATTTGCATCCAGTTGTAAAATAAGCTCTTGGAGGACTTGGGGAGACCATGGTTGCTCGGGAAGCACTTCTTCTTCGTTGTATTTGGCCCCATTGGAAACATCGAGCCATAACTGAATGCCGGGATAATCGGTGGGCGAAAAGGTTCCTCCGGTGAGGTTCCCCAGGCCAGGATTTACAAGTTGGCCAGTAAGGGTAGCAGAATTTTGCCGGAGGTTGGCCGGTTCACGATTAATCACGATTGGGGCGACTGTTCGACCTGTGACACCGATAGGAGTAACACCCTTGGTCGTCACTTCACCAAATGCGGGGGCTTCATCAGCCCAGGGATGGATAGAGGGGAGGCGCAATCCCCACTTGTTGGCAAGGTAACCTTCAAGGAGTAATCGGCTGTCCTCTTCTATCTCTCCCAAGAAGAGTATGAATTCCCCAATCTGGCAGTCTGAACTTTCCCTTCCATTTTGCCATGCCCCAAAAGAAATTTTCCGGGGGGCTGCACCGGTGTTGTTAGATCCTTTTGGGTTTCCCCTAAAGTACGATCCTGCCACACCATCGTTCCAAATGCGTGTGGTTGGGTCTGAGTCTTTCAACCACGACTGGTGGGATACCTCAAAAAGGTGAAAGTCAAGATCAGCTTCAAAGCCTTGGTCGACCCAGCCCAAGAAGTAATAAGCTCCAATTCGATTACTCCAAGTACCCATCAACCAGTTTGACCAGCTTCCGGTTCCTGAGGTGATCATTCTACCATTGCGACCACCGGTATATCGGCCTACAGCAAAGGCAGTATAGCCCATTTTTGTCCATTCGTTGGCTCCAGCATTCCAACTTCCAGCCTCTGCCCAAAGATCATAGTTGTTGACTAACCAGTCGTCTCCGTCGAATTCCACCACCGGGTTTTCGTTATGACCATCGAGAGCAATTTTAGGTGTACCACTACCGGTGCCCACATTGAGGTGCTTTAACTCTGCAATCTCTGGGTTGACTTCCTTTGCCTTGTTTTTCCAGGTCTCAACAAGAGTGCCTGCACCGGGGAGTGGAAGGCTGTAGTCATTGAATCCCATCGGGTCCAGTGCATCGTACCACAGGCTTAAGCCAAGTGGCATATTCTCTAAGTCTATTTGATAGTTGGTGAAGAACTCCTTTCCTGTCCATGAAGAGCCTGCAATATTACGAGCGAATAGCCTGATGTAGTAATGTTGATCAGCATCCAGTCCAGTGAGTTCAGCGACTCCGATACCAGCCCCTTTCCGTCCGATCTCAATGCGGTATTTCCAAGCGTATAGATCGGTTCCTCGGTCAACTAGGTCGGCAAGGATAAAAACTTCCGGATCATCCCCTCCGGTTGCATTGATATCGTACTCGATCGAAAGGGAGGATGTGTCGTTGCTCAAAACTTGATTAAGTAGCACTTTTGGCGGTCCTGGCAGCACATCTATAGATATTTTTTGAGTCGCTACGGAGTAGTCGAGGTAGAACGCTTTGAGTTCGGCCTGGTAGGAACCTGCCCTCAAGGCAACGCCCGAAAGCTTGCCGTCTGTTGGGTTTATACTGATTCCCCCCGGTAAGCCTGAGGCAAGAAAGGCGATAGGGTCGCCGGTGGCCTGCATTGTCGCTTCGAAGTACTCTTCCGCGATGGTCGAGAAGTAGTCAGCTGTGGTGAAGGCGTTGTCCCCTGTTATCGGCTCGAAAGATGGGAATTGGTGCAGGCCTGACTGATTTTCATAGGTAGCCAGAACCCAATCATTAGAATGAATTGAAGATGAAATACGAAGCTCATCGATAGAAAAAGGAACTGTGGACCTGCCGAAGATCCAGGAGGGAGCAGAAAGCGGAGAGGCTTTGGCGGAGGGGTCAAAATCGTTGAGTGCAACTGATTGGCCGTTGAGAAAAACCTGCTGGTTTCCGTTTGCTGTGTCAACTTGAGCAAGTAGGTGAACCCATTCGTTCAGAGGAATTTGCTGATTCGATTCGGCAGCAGTTGGTCCAGTGCTAAGTCGATGTGTCTGAGTAGGGTATAGGTTTTGTAAATCAATTCGCTCGGTTGCTCCAAACTGGTAGAAAGTGAAGGGGCTAATACGATCGGACAAGTTGCCACTAAAGCTCAAATGGTATAATTTGGATTGATTCGGATCACGCGGATCGATTGTGGTCCAAGAGTTCCAACCGCCATCGCTAGATCGGAATTGCAAGGTAAGGGATGTAGCAGTAGCCCCAATCGGGGTGCCATGTGCGGCCATTAAATTGTAAGATTGCTCACCTGTAAGTGATATGGGCTGAGATGTTTTGAGGTCGGTCCGGCAAATGCTTTCGTCGATGGTGAAGTTGTCATCCTGATTAAGGTCGAACCAAATAGTGAGAAAGTCTTCATTTCCTGTGATTGCTCGGAATTCATATTCTCCACTTAGAGGAGGAGTAAAACGGGTAAGGAAGGTGGTCATAAATCCACTCGTTCTTCGCACACCAAGTCCGAGGGATTGAAAGTCTTCAGTAGATTCGAATAGAAGGCCTTTGTCGTTAGGACCAGACATGAGTATGCTCGATCCTGCAGGTTCCCGTCCGCTCAATTCAGCAGGGTCAAAAAATAGGGCGTCTTCAGGTGCAATATCATAGCCTAGAGTCAAAAAGGCTTCGTTTATCCTTTCTTCCGGAGTTCTTTCCAGTCTAACCCAAGAAGAAAATGAATAACTCTCTCCGTCAAGGGAGGTGAGAGTTTCCGTAGCAGGAGCAAGTAGGTATTGATCCGCTTCTCCAACGAACGACCGACCGAAGCCTAAAACAGAAGAATGCAGAGTTTTACCATAATTATCACGGAGATGATTACGAAAGTATGTTGAATCAGTCAGCCAGTTGGAGCCATCAACTTGGTGGAAATGCCACACCCCTTTGTATCCGTTCTTCCAAACCGTGCCATTTACAGAATAGTTCGCAGGGTATTCGGCGAGCTCTTCGTTCCCCCAACAAGCGGTAAATTCAGTTGCGGATGATAAAGTGGGAAGGAGTACCCAGGCGACCAGACGATTGTTGGCAATGTCGAAGGTTTCGATTTCGTGGACTAGTTCGGTACCATTTTCGCTAAAGAAACGAAGGTCATAGCCTTTTGCCGATGAAAAAAGTCTCAGGCTGAAGCCATCGATTGATGAATTTAATTCCACTAATAGGGGGAAATTGGATAAAGCAGTAGATCCCGAGTAGTTTTCACAGGTCAGAAGGAGGCTTTGGGCGAAGTCCGATTTTTGGTGAATGTTAAGAGTGACTGGGCTAAGGGTTTTGCCCGAATCGTTTTCTGCAATCACGGTCAGGTAATAGACGCCTCCTTTGAGGGGTAATCCGCTTATTTCACCAGTTGCCTGATTGATCGAAAGACCGGCAGGTAATCCGATCGCAGAAAAAGCGACTCCGCTGGGATAAGCTTGTACAAAATAAGAAAAACTTTCCTCGGTAAATCCTTCTCCTCGCTGATCAGGAGAAAAGAAAGGAGGACCCTGTACGATTCCTGACTGGATGAAATCTGAAGATCGGACATTTTGATTTTGGTAGGACGCACTAATAAAACTTGGAGATTGGAGAGAGTCCGAAATTCGAATTTCGTCAATTTGCCCCTTCCACCACTCCGAGTCATCTCTGTTGACCCCAACGGTGAAAAACTCCGCTTTAGCCCCAAATGGTTTTGATGCCCCATTTTGGGAGAGCATCAGCTGCCCGTTGCTGTAAATAAGAGCTCTCTCTGCTTGCAGGTCAACTTGCAGAGTCCAATAATTCCATTGGTTCTGGACTCCGGGTAGGGGAAATGCCGCTCTATCAAGCGATCCGCTCCCAGTCATCCACTGGAGATTGCCATCTGCACCCGGTAAGCGTACTTGAAGATGGGGTCCGACTGACGATGACGCATAAAATAAAGTTAAGTCATCTAGGTCATCGTTTTGATTATAGCTCCAAAAGGAGAGGCTTGCCTGCTCAGTTCCGGTATCAAAGAAAGCCCCATTCGGAAGCTCTAGGTAGTTGTTTGAACCGTTAAGATGGAATGAATTGCCTAAGATGCCCTCCGACTGTACGGGTTGGGAACCCTTTGCTATTGCGTGATAAGCACGAGCAGAGTCACGTACTAGGCCCGTTTCCTCGTTGTGCTTGTCGAGATGCCACACCGCTCGATAATCTTTCCATACCGAACCATCAGTCGTGTAGGAGGGGCGTACTTGGGAAGTGCGATTGCCCCATTTTGCTCGCAAACTTAGGTTTTCTTCAAGCATCGGCAATAGAACCCAGAAAGCAGAAGTACCATTAGGGTTCCACTCGACCACTTCGTATGGCAATTCAGATGCCCCATTGGCACTCAAAAAGCGAAGGTCTTTGCCATCAATATCGGCAAACTGACCGTAAGAGAATCCATTTATTGATTCATTGAGCTCTAAATAAAGAGGAAAATTGGGTACAGGAGGTCCCGAATAGCCCGTTATATTCAGGATCACTTCGTAGGGCCAAGATGAGTAGTCTGTAACCACAAAGTCAACTTCCTTGGTGTATGTGCCGGAGTCATTGCTTGCTTGAAGCACAGAAGGGTAGGTGCCCCTGGCGGTGGCTGTACCGGATATCCTGCCAGAGTCCGTATCGATTGTTATGCCAGACGGTAAGCCGTCGGCATTGAAATTATCGGCTACATGACTGGTTTGAAGATTGATTTCAAATTCCTCATTGTAGGGGAGGGAAATGGGGCTGGATAAAAGGATTTCGGGCCGGTTTTCAAAAAGGGGAGGTAACTCATGATACGGATGGGCCAGAGGAATCGAGGAAATCAGACCCCATTTGTGGGCGAGGTAACCCTCCAGTGCTTGGATTCGAGCGAGGGAGGGACTTTGGTCATAGAGTAAAACCTCGGCGATTGAAAATGAACCAAACAGCCCAAGACCTTCCTCGTCTTTTGCTCCGATTATAAGCTCACGATTGGTTGCTTGTGATACAGTTCCTCGGTCGAGAAGGTCTAGGATTTTAGTCCCGTTACTTCTTAATATCCGCCGATCTTCACTCTTTTGGAAAACATAAATACCGAAATTACCCGCCCATTCAGAGAGAGTTGACAAATCTATGCCCTCTGTACCCCTGAGTCCAAAACTAGGGCGGAGTTGGGCGTCCGTGCTCAAAAGCCAGCCATGGCTATCGTTCCAACCTTTACTAAAAATAACGCCTCCAGTCGGGTTTGCTTTAGCGTCAATTACAACCACAAGGGCACTTTCACTCCCAATATCCAAGTCTCGGCTTGAACCGATTGGGTAGTCAGGCACTCTAAGATGTTGCCCTTGCCCGCTGAATTCTAGGGTGGAACGACCGTTTAGGGAGGAGTAGCTAAGATTGGGACCCACACCGTTGGCCGCGTGCCGGCTTCCTCCTGACTTGTCTATCCACTCGTCGACCGTGCCACCGTAGGGTTCGTTGGAAAAGTTTCCATCACCATTGATGTCCGCAGCATCCAACCACAAAAGAAGGTCGATATCAGGCCAAGTATCCTTTTCTAAGGAGTATGAACCACTCGAAATAGTACCCGTCTTATCACTCCAAACCGAACCTGCGTCATTTGTCGCAAGAAAGCGGTAGTAATAAGTTTTACCAAGTTCAAGCCCTTTCAATTCAGCAGTAAAGTCTCCGATACCTTGTTCACCAATTTGAACATTTGCATCCCAAGCAGTATTTGAATGGATGTTAATGTTTTGACTGGTTCCAGCATCTTCATCTCCCCAATAGAGGGTAACTTCAGGATTCTGGCCGCCTAAGTATTGATCAGCACTAAGGTCACCTGCTCGGATTTGTCCAATCTCATCCAGGGAAAGGACTCGGTCGTAAATCCTCAAATCATCAACCATTCCGTCAAAAAGTTGGAAGTCTGGAGGCGGAGTGACTGGGGGAGACTGTCGATAATCATGTGTTTGAGGGAGCTTATTACTGAGGCTCCACTTATGGGCTAGGTACCCCTCGATTTTTTCAATAGTAAGGGAGTCTGGAACATCATTGAGTATGATAATTTCAGAAAGGTTAATCCGAGCAAACTGGGCGATGCTGTTCCCGTCCGATCGTAGTTTACCCCCAATGGAAACGGGGACACTTGATGCGGAGGCGATGGTACCGCCGTCTGACTGGTAGGCAATTTGAGAGCCGTTGAGTCGGGAGATTCTTGAGCCGTCCCCAAAGGTAAGGGTGAGCAGGGCAGGGTCCCAGTGATCATAGTTCCACATATCTTGCCATTCATTGCCATTTGTACCTTTCATTACAAAGGAGGCCGCCCCATTTGCTGGGTTACGCAACAGAACCTCCCAGCCATAGGTCTGGTCATCTCTATGTCCTTTGGACATGTGGGTGACCCAACCGTTCCCATTAGTGCGGTCATGGACGCTTATTAAGGTGAGCTCGGACCAGGCATCAAAGGGGATGCGACTGCCCTCGAGAACCATGAGATTGTTACCACCGTCAAAGGCAATCGTGGGTAACTTCCCTTGAAAAGATTCGGATTGAAACATGGGAGCACGCTCCGTGAGGTCTTCAAAGATTACTGCATCATAGGCTGGGTTGCTTTTATCTTTCCAACGGCTGACGCGATCTCCCGTACTTGATAAGATGGTACCATTAAAGTCTTGGAAAAGAGTCGAGCCATCGGAAGCGTCGAGCCATAAACTTAGCCCCTCCATATCTTCTGGGCCAAATTGATTCATCCAAAGACGATTTCCACCAATGATATGATGGTCTCGAGTGGTAAGGGGAGGGGCTTGGCCAGAGAAACTTTTTATGAATTCGCCGTCTTTGTAAAAGTTCGTTTTCCCCTCGTCGTCCACTGAAACAGCGATGTGACGCCATTCGTTTAGTCCCCACAATCCATCGACTCGGGCGGTGGTTGGTTCAGGGACAGAATCTGCAAGCCGGTTACTGAATGCGTACAAGTGCCAAGTTCCTGCAGATATGGGTTCAATGGTTATTTCAGCATCTGTACCAGAAGCGATAAAAGTGCACTCGACTAGAAGACCGTCAGGGTTTTGGCCATCGTATTGATCTTGATTCACTGTAATGGAGCCAACTAAATCAGAGCAAGTAAGGGTACAGGATCGATCACCGCCCCAAGCCTGGCTGTACAACGAAAAAACATACCCCTGTCCGTCGGTTAGTCCAGTGAGTTGAATTTTTTGTAGGTCTCCATTGAATTTGAATCCCTGGTCGAGCATTGCCCCAATAGACCCACTAACATTCGAATTACTTGAGCCAACATTGTGCCCAAAGCCCTGAGTCAGTGACCAACCGTTACCTGATGTTGCGGTAGTGCCCTCGAATGTGACCCCGTTGATAGTGTGGTCTGTTCCATGAAGGTTTACTGCCAGAGTATAGGTGTAGGAGTCGGAAATACCGGAATCTGTATCTCCGCTTAGGCGTGAACTACGCCATCCGAGGTTTGCTTGTCCTGCAATAGATACGCTCCACTGGCCGTCATCGTCATCGCCAGCGGTTGAAAGAATAAGTGCGTTTGCATCTCCCTTGTCTGAGAAATCCAAAGCACGAAGGTTATCTCCAAATTTTCTAAGGTTGTACCAACCGGTGACGGTCAAGGCTCCGCCAAGTTCGAATGGGGGGAGCTCGGCATAGGAAAGTTCCTCACCTTCAAGGGAGATTGCACTACCAAAATCTTCCCGATGAGAAGGCTTCCAGCCCACACCACCACGAATCTCTCCGGTATCCAAATAGCCGGTGGATTCATGGATTTCTACACCTTGTCCTTCATCAAATCTCCAATGAGCCTTGAGCCCATCATTAACCGCAGGTTGGGCAAGCGGTACTCGTGCAAATTCTCCGCCATTGGAAACAATCCGGCCACGAAGGATTGCCGAATGAGGAGTTTGCTCTAAGGGGGCAAGCAGATCGATTTCGGGATAGCCAATTGTACGGGTGGAGCCAGCAGTTTCCGACCAAGCTGTCTTGTTGGATGTTTTGGCCCGCACGCGATAATAAATAAGCTCACCTGGAGAGCGGTCGGTAATTGTATGGGTTCCCGATCCAATGCTTTGCACTTCTCCTACTTCGTAACTCGACTCCCATAGACCGGGCAGTTTGCCCTGATCTATAGGGCCCCAGAAAATGGATAATTCCGGTGCCTCGACATCATAAGAAACTAATTCATATCCCAGGGTGATCCGAGTATCAGAAACATTTGTTGCTGAGCCAATGCGAACAACAGGAGAAACTTCGGTGGCGGCAGTGGTGAAAGATTTGACAAGGTTATCAGTATCCGAGCCGGACGAGCTATTAGCCTCGGCACGGTAGTAGTAACTCTGGTTGCTTTCTAAATTCGAAAGAAGCAATGAAACAATGCCTGACGAATTGGCGGAGAATGGATCGGTATATTGGTCAAGCGTGACCGGGTTCGTGCCATAGAAAAATGTAATATTTGTATCCTCCCCCCCGCTGTCATAAACCTCCGCGTTGAGCATGACAGAAACTGATCCAACCTGGCTTGCAGAGAGCGTATCTATAGATGGGGGAGTACCAGATATTTCTAAGGTGAATGTACTATTAACATCACCAAACTGGTTGCTTGCATAGATCGTTACATCAAAAGATCCCGCCTGCTGAGGGTTCCCTGTAAGCAGCAAGTTTTCAAAACTGAGTCCATCAGGTAAACCTAGTATTTCATAAGAAAGTCCGTGGGTTAATTCTAGGTCGATAGGAGTGATTGGGGAGCCGTATGTCAGAACTGCAATATCGATGGCTGGAAGACTAGGAGGACCGATTGTGGCAATCGTACCTGAGTTGGCCTGGAGGTTTGGAGAGAGATCTGGGTTGGATCCACCATTCACACTTAAGTTGCCTTCCTCCATGGAGCCCCCCGAGATAAGAGAAATTCGGCCACCACCACCAGGGCCACCACTGCCATTGGTATCTCCGCCCAGTGCCTCGATCCTTCCATTATTTACGAGATTGGCTGCCTCTATGCGGACTGAGCCACCTGCTCCGCCACCCGCAGATCCAGAGATCAATGAGCTCCCGTTTCCTCCATTTGCCGAGATGGTAGTATTGGCCTCTAAGATGAATGATCCTCCAGCGACGATGGATAGAGCACCCCCTCCACCACCTGCATTGGATGAGCGATCACCAGTTCGCCCAGCACCGGAGCCACCTACCACATGGGTGAGGTTGTCGTCCCCGTAAATGAAGCCTAATGCACCGCTGTTTTGGCCAGTAGAACCATACCCTGCGTGACTACCACCGGCGGCACTTGGACTATTATTTTGATAAGCCTTGCCGCCGCCCGGTCCCATGCCACTCAGGGGAACATGGAAAGTTAGAAGGTCACCATTGCTTTGAGTACGACCCGATGGCCAACCTCCCGGTCCAGGCTGCCCAGAGTAGATTCCAGCTTGTCCGATCTTACCATCTAATCGGAGATCACTGGCTAGACTTACATTACCATCCACTAGTAAGCGAAGGGCATTGGTCCCGCGGGTAACCAAAGACACATCCGAACCTACAGAAAGACTGGAAAACTCGAATTCACATATCCGATACCCATATGGGGTGCCATTAACTGTAATGGTTGAGGAAAGTACCGTACCCTTACCTCTTAGGCCCGAGCTATGTATCCAGCTGCCCGCAGTGTCAAAAGTAAGTACACCTTCGTCGATTAAGAGGTCGGACTTAGGGCTCATGCTCTTTGGGCCGATGTAGAGGGAACCGGGAAGCCCAGCGGCTCCATCTGGATTTCCCAACCCTCCATCAGTCAAAGTAGTACCGGGTAAAATATCACCGTCAGCGAGTAAAGCGATGCGCCCTCCGCCCCCAGCACCTCCTCCATGGCGTAAGTACCGGTTGCCATTTTCTCGGTGGTCAGTCCCAGAGGAATTCCCTCCTCGAACATCAAGAACTCCATGGTTTTCGATTGTTGACCCCACGAGACGAATGGAACCCCCTGATCCCGCACCTCCCGAAAAGTTTGCACCGATCAGGGGATTTACAAATACAGTTCCGCCACGCATCGAAATCTTTGTACTTGGGCTTACTTTAACTTTACCACTGGCAATAATTTCAAATGCACCGCCGCCACCGCCTGCTTCGCTCAAGTTGCCCAATCCACCACCAGAGCCTCCGATGAGTAGTTCGAGCGACGGAGCACCGTAGATTATACCTGCTGCTCCGGAAGCACCAGAGCCTCCTTCACCACCGAAAGAACCACCGCCACCCGATGCACCGCCAGCAGTGGTTTGACCGATGGAAAGACCTTTGCCTGGGCCTTGTCCACCCCCATATCCGCCTAGGTTTCCAGGGGCGGATCGTTTCCCTTTTGTGGGGTCGTCTGCATAAAAAGCGTCATAGCCGTCTGTAAGAGAACCACCGTTCAGGTGAGGGCTTGAAGGGTAGATTGATCCGTCAAGACTGCGGCCAAGGGTAACATCCCCACTTACGACTATTGAGATCGCGTTGGTTCCTTCCAAAATTACCCGCTCAAGGTTTGAGCCCAAAGACAAGGATTCATCGAAAGTGAAAACTGCTTTGTTTAATGTCCAGGATGTACCGTCGGGTGCAAAGTAAAGATTCTGAGTAATCGAGGGCTCAAACATCTTTTGCTCTCCATCGCCCAGGCCCTTATCCCAAAACCATCCGGCACCTGTTCCCTGATCATCCCAACCTGTATTGATGCGAAGAATACCTTGGTCATAAGGAAGGGTGGTGAAGCTCCCGGACTCTGACCATGATTGAAGGGAATTATCTGCACGAAATCGATAGTAATAGGTACTTCCGCTTTCCAAGCCATTGAGGACTGCAGGAATGGAACCTTGGTGAAAGAATCCAAGGTCAAGGGAATGATCCCAGCTTTCCGCAGCCTGATTTCTGTCGGCGACTCCATAGAACAGAGTGACCGTGCAGGTAGCTCCACCAGTGGAAGTAAGGTCGCCCAGTAATTGTGCTTTGCTTCCAACAACTGAAGTTACAGATCCTAGGGAGACGACGGGGGGTTCGATTGCCTCGATTACCTCAAGGTATAATCGAGCGATTGAGCTCCCCTGTGCATTGGAAGCGGTTGCATTAAGCTCAAAGCTACCATTATCGTCGGTTGTTCCAGAAAGTATTCCAGTTGCCTGATTAAAACTCAGCCCAACAGGCAAAGTCCCCTCAATCTGATAATGAGTAGCAGGTGGCGAACTTTGTAGTTGAAAGAGGGCATTGGAGGACGAAAGAACGGTCACATTGATATCAGCAGGAAGTGAGGGTGATTGTAGATAGAGGAGATCTTGTTCCAAGAAAGTGTCATCTTGTCGCTGACTTTCAAAAGAAAGGCGGGCCCATGCGGAACTTCGGGCTACGGTTGAGATTCGCATTTCGTCGATCGAACCTTGCATGAAGGAAGAGGCGTCCGCCAGTGCCCCAATTACCAAGTCTGCTCCAGAGGTGGTATCAACTAATCCATCCGTGGAGGAGTTAGGAGCATCTACCAGCTGACCATTTAAGTGAATGCGGGTGGCATTTAGGTCAGAACCATTCCCCGGGTAGCTTATTTGGAGGTGGTTCCACAGATTATTCCCGAGCAGGGCACTTCCCTGCCTAATTCCCTGAGCATTCTCCGTTGAGACCCAAGGTCCTTGATCATCCCAGCCAACATTCCAACGGTTACCAGCAGCTCCCCATCCGAAAATTCCTGAGTTATGTAGGGATGAACGAATCCACATTTCGATGGTCCTCGGAGAATCACCTAGTACGCCTGTGAAGGTTGAAAGGGATAGGTAATCACTATTTCCATTCAAAAGTAAAGCGTCTCCGATTATTCCGGATGCGTTGGTTTCCGGTGAACCGTTAGCGGTGGCATCGTATCCAGCTGAAGAGGAGTCATTGTAATCAGAGAAATGCCAGACCCCTGCATAATCTTCCCAAGTTGTACCATCTGTGGTGTAGCTGGGTATCGACTGGTTACTCTCATTACCCCAATAAGCGAAAAGCTGGAGGTCAGGAGAAATTTCCTCGAGTCTAACCCAAATGGTTGACTGTCCTTGTGACCCATTCCAGTCATCAATCTGATAACTTAGCGGTCTACCAAGTTGATCCCTAAAGCGTAAGTCCCCAGCAGTTAGAGGATCAGCAAATGTGGAAAGAGAGAAGTCGGGGTGTTGCCCATCATCCAGACGAACGAGTAAAGGGAAGTCAGCCAGGCTGTCAGGAGACCATTTTAAGCGTAGATGATCTTCAAGGTCCAGTCTCTCCCCTTTTTTTAGAAACCTATCGTAAAGAAGAATTTCGGCTACTTCAGATTTAGAGAACGCTTCGTTGGCTTGAGTGCCGCCCAGGCAAATGAGTCTTGGTTTGCTGTGGGCAGAGTTGGGGCGCTGCCCTTGATGCATGAGAAAACCATCTTGCCAAAGAGAAACCTGCCCCGTTTCATCGATCGAACCCGAGAGCAAGTGCCAGTTTTGATCAGCGGTGGGACTGCTAGAAAGAAGATTAGAGTCCATTTTCCAGTAGGCTGATTTATTCTCTCCAAGCCCGAATATCCAATCAGTACCGATTGATCCAATAACTGCCTGGTCTGCACCACCAGTATGCCTGATTAGGGCAAGTATGGTGTATTCTTCCAACAGGGAGCCAAAGTCAGTGTGGGAATAAAGCTGCGAATACCCATCGAAGTTGACGACTTTACGGTTACCCAGCATGGAGTTTCTAAGGACGACAGGATTACCTCTGTGCTGGTCAAAATCTCGACCATGCCCAGAGGAGTCACTCCAAGAGTGAATAGCGGAACCATTGCTCTCTGTTAGGAGAGTTGCATCCAGTCGTAAAAGAAGTCCTGGTATATTGTTGGGTGTGGTTGGGGAAAGTGGGTTGGAGGGAAACAACTCTAGATGGGCAGCAAAGGCAGTTGGGTCAAAGACCTCAACTCGATGAGTTTGGGCGGTAGTAGATCGAGGATTCATTGCAGTTAAGGTAACCGCAGTCGAATCGCCGGTAGAAGGAATGCCACTCAAAATGCCACTGCTTGCGTTAAATTCCATCCAATCCGGTAAACCTGAGGCATCTAAACTAAGGAAGCCCTCGGCTAGAACCTTAACCTCTGCGTACTCTCCTCGAGTCCAAAGCGATCGATCAGAGGAGGCGAAATATGGCACAGGTGGACTGTAAGACATCGTGAGACTTTTTTGGGGAAAAGACTCATTGAAGTAAGCAGTTGAAATATTGGAACCATCAATCGAGAGGGTGAATTGAGAGTCAGATGCATTGTTTTCAGGAAGAATTTCGAGCAGATACTTACCTTTGGATAACTGGGTGATTCCCACAAGATTGGGACTGCTGCCAGAAAAAGTGATGTCGCCTTCATCGAAGGTGCCGTTTAGATCAACCGCAGTCCCGTCTATGGAAAAAGTGGTTTCGACAAAAATGGGAAGTTCGTAGTGCTGGGAATTCGAAAATTCAATGCCGGGTTCCCTGAAATCTCCCCTCGATAAGCCGAAGACACCATGAATCTCCTCATCGGAGAGTGCGCGATTGTAGATGCGGAAGTCATCAACTTCGCCAAAAGTGGTGGAAACTCCATCGGGCGGGCCTAGGCGAAAACTGGAGGAGGAAGGAAAGGGGTGGTTTCCAGAAAAGGAAGAGGATAGATCGAGCTCACCGTCTAAATAGAGTTGAAGATCACGGGATCTGGAATCGTAGGCTAGGGCGAGATGAGACCACTTATCCAAGGGAATAACTCCACGGCTGTGTACTTGGTCACTCGGCCCTCCCGATAGGTAAGATGGAGCAAGTCCTGTCAGAGCAAACAACGCCCGCTGCTTTTCTAAACTCAGTGATAGGGCGGGATTGGGTCCCTCACAATGAAAAATGAAGAAGTTCTCACTTTTCGGGTAAACCCATACTGATATGGTGAAGCTAGGATAATCTGAATCGAGCCCGCTGTGAGTAACTGCACGATTTGATGCGGCATCAAAAGAGATGCAGGATCCAAATTTTCCAGATGAATTCCAGTCTGGATTGCCAATCGAACCGTTGTTGCCGTTACCCGAGGAATCGGAGGCGGATGAGCCCGCGTTCTCATCTAGCTTCCACCAAAGGAGAAGATCTGCCTCAGCAACTTGGTGGGCTCTGTAGTCCACCGAAAGGACTAATTCGGAATTGCTGTTACCAGAAAAGTCTGTAACCGAATTGGCCTCAAGTGTAACCGAGGGCGATGAGGCAGAGTAGGTTTCAGGGATTAAGGAGATTTGGAATGTGCGGTTATCTTCAGTTTCTACTGCTTCGAGAGTAAATCCGTTTAATGTCAGGTCATTGTATGGGTCGAAGTCCGCGAATGGTTGGTTGAAAGAAAGTAAGGCATCAATCTGGGGTTCAAAAGTTGGGGAATTTACTTCGAAAATCGCTTTGGGACCGAAGTCTGCGAGGCCATTTCCATAAAGCAGGCTGACTTCTGACGGGCTTAGGGGGCGGTTCCAAAGTCGAAGGTCATCGATGAGCCCGAAATATGGATAACTACCTTCGGGGTCACTGCCAATGGTAAGCCGGGATACTGAGCTGTCGTATCCGAGAGAATTAAGAATTCCGAGATCCCCGTTGAGATACAATAATGTGCGGTTAGATGATGGATCAAAAATCCCTGCCAAGTGCAACCAGTTTCCGGAGTAGGCTTGAGTGGGGCTAGTCAGTTCCAATGCTCCGGTACGAGCAAATGGAAAGCCGGACTGAAAGCCGAAGGACCAATCAAGCCCCCCATTTTCAGAGCTTAGCAAAATAGAGGGATCAGAACCACTTCCTCCTACTGATTCAGGTTTGATCCACATAGCTGCGCTCAAGCCAGTCGTATTACTGCTTTGGTCAGGCCGAATAGGTAATTCGATGGTTTCACCGGAGAGATTCACCGCATTGCCAAAAATGGCTACCTGGTGCTCCTGTGGGGGGAAGAATTCTATTTCACCAATTGAAAGTCGTGCCAATGGGTGGTTGGAGGATAGAGATGCCCCCAAGCCCCACTTGTGAGCAAGGTAGCCTTCGATTTTCTGGCGAGTGGATGTATCGACCGCCGAGTTTGTGCCGATTAACTCAGCAATGTAACCATCTAAATATGAACCCAAGCCTCTGTTCGAAAAAAGAGCCAAATGGTTACCTTGATTGGGTTGGGAGGTGTAGGGAGTTTCACCGAGATTCGAGCCGTTCAAATATACTGAAAGTGAACGATTTTCAGCGTTGAAGATAAACTCGTAGATACTCGGCCCGTTTTGAGCACTGGATGAGAAGGTTTTTACCACCCCCATGTCGGTGTTCCAAAATCTTATTTTAAAAGCAGCGTTCTCGGCCGCATCAATTTGAAAGCTTGGTTCACCAGCACTCTGCCGTATTGAAAGCATTGAATCGTAAGCACTATCGACCTGATCAATTCCTGCGACCATGAAGAAGGAAAAATTATTTCCGGTGGCGTATTCCTCTGAGCCTTCAAAGTAATCATTTCCGTCCAGATCAATTACATTCAGGCTGTTCAGGGTGCGCGAGTTAGTTTGCGGATCGCCAATGGCTATGAGGTTATAATCCTGATCACTCTTGTCCTTCCATACCGAGATATCACTGTGCGAGCCTTCTGCATCGGTGTCAGTTGCGTCCAGCCAGATTAAAAGGTCATCCAGGTAGGATGGTGTTACCTGCCCGCTAATCCCTGTGAAGGTAATTCGGTAATAACGATATGATCCAGAAGTTTCTATGCCGAAGATACGACCCTCCCACTCATCCCAATGGGTTTGGTTAGAAACGGAATCCAGCAAATTCCAATTTGCATCATCGTTAGAGCCTTCCACAATCCATGACTTGGGAGATTTGGTTTCTTCATCAGCATTTTGGGAGTAGATCGCATAGCTGCCGATTTGGGTCGGAGAACCGAAGTCATAGCGTATATTAACTGGCAAGCCCTCCCAGTTTGCCAGCCATTTATCGTTGGCTCCCTCCATGTTGTTGTCAAAAGCGTTCGACTTTCCGTAGCTGGTGGTGCCACTTTCGGAGCTAGTGAGGTTGCCCCCACCTGGTGTAGTTGCATCAATGGTTTTGAAGAACCCATGCCGTAGGTTCCCAGAAAAGTCTTTAGTCGAAAATCCGTTATCTTCATCAAAGGTATACCAACCAATGAGTCCATCCTCAACCGCGGTAAGAGAGCGATGGTAAAAATTAAAAGCACCTGCTTGGCTGAGGTTCCCATCTACGGAGATTGTACCATAGGGAATGCCCACTCTCACCTCGGAAGGTTGGCTTGTGGGTTGGATCTGCCAGGATTGATCAGTAGTGTCAAAATTGACGATGTTCGCTCCTGTTATATTGAGGTCCGATGAACTAAGCCCTGAGGTGGTAAGATTTACATCCTCTTGTCGAAAGATCAGACTTTGATCGTTCAACGAGGCAGGAAATGGAGAGGTGCCCGAAATTAGCGGGCGAATTCCCAGATCTCCGCTACCAGCACCGTAAATCGCAGTGATTTCAGCAGAGTCTAGGTTACGCTTGTAGATTCGAAGGTCGTCGAAGATAGCTTTGGGCCCAGTCGGCCAGCTTTCGCCGGAACCAAGGCTAAGATCTGGACTGAGGTCTGCAGCCCAACCGAGGGCACCCACTGCTTCCTTACGGTTTTGCTCAACGCCGTTGATATAGAGCCTCAGGGAAAGTGAGTCACGAACCAATGCGAAATGAGCCCACCTGCCTAAAGGAGCCGGCGAGGAGACCTCGATGGCGGAGCCTTCAATTTGAGCCCGAGCAAGAATTTTTAATTCATCGGTGTATTCTAGACTGGCTTGACCATTTTTTAGAAGAATCCCTTCCGCATCATCGAGAATTTTAGCCCAAACTGAAAGGGTGAAGGTTTGATTCAGTGAAACTTTTGAACCAGGTACGGTAACAAGGTCACCCGGCTCTAGGTACAAAGATTGAGAAAATTTGCCAGGTTGTAATTCCCCCCCAAGTCGCCTTGCATCAGTTTGATGGTTCGAGAGATCATAAACCCGGTTGGATTGATTGCCCTCAAACCCGTACCAGAGCACTAGGTCGTCTACCGCAGTAACCGTCGGGCTTTGGGTGAAACGATAGGATATCGCACCAGTCGAGGTGAGACCGTCAAGACCAAGGCCACTTTCTGCAGGGATCGAAAGAGTTACAGGCACACCAATACGGTCGGGTTGGATAGAGAATTGGTAAGCCCCCGCATCGTTTTCTTCCATAGAAATTAATGAACCTCCGTTGATCAGAAAATCGGGCTCAGAGAAACCAGTTACCGCTACCTCAGACCCTACTTGAAGAAAACGGAGAGTTCCATTTACCTCTCTTGCACTGTGATTGGGCTCAAGTTCGATCGCAGGCATAATACCCAGGTCTCCTGAACCCGAATTCCACAAAATTTCTACATCAGCTGAGGTGAAGGAGGCGTTGTAGAGGCGTAGTTCATCGATCATTCCGGAAAAGTCACCTTCTGGTTCCATATCCCAAGAGCCAATCCTCACATCGTTTCCTTCGAATGAGATTGAGGATGTTGGGGAAGTTGATTGAGCCACCAATTCTCCGTTGAGGTAAAGACTTCGGCTGTCGTTATCCATTACCGCTACCACCAGTTGCCAATTTCCGGCCACTCCAAGTCCATCGGAGCCACTTATGCGGTTGTAAATGGCTATGGGAGACCCAAGAGTGAACGAAAAAGTACGGCTTCCGATTGTATTGGCGTTGATGTCATACCACAAGCGCCCGTGGTTTGCAGAACTTCCGGCACTTGAAAATAGGGTGCTGTCATCGGCATTATATGTGGAGCCAGTGTTTGCTAATTGTACCCAGGATGTAATGGTGAGGTTTCTGGAATTGTAAGCTCCGCGAAAGCGGGGGATTTCTAGAAAGTCACCATCTCCATCAAGAAGAAGGGCAGATCCAAATCGTCCGGGAGTAAGTGTAGCACCGCCGACCACATACGCGATATTTCTACCCGGACCAAGGTCATGAATTTGGCGGGACCCGCTAGAAGAAGTGGTTTCCTCATTAAAGTTCCACCTACTGATCAAGTCATCGGAGCGGTAGGCCGGAAGATGATGTAGGAACGAATGGGCATACGGTTCAACCTGCTTGCTGATGTCATAGGTGAACACTTCGCCGACATCTCGGCTAGGTGCCTCCAATTTCCATGAGTGGTTGCTAGCAAGCAAGCCTTCTAGACCCCATTTATGGGCGAGGTAACCCTCTACATATTCGATCTCCTGATCGGTGAGGGGGTGGTTGAAGATTAGCAGTTCGGCAAGTTTTCCCTTCCAGGATCGGCCGTTCCAGTTTCTGTCGTTGCTGAAGTTGTTGGCTTGGACATCGTCAAGAGTTCTGAGCGATACAACGGAGAGGGTAGTTGGCTTGGGTGTAGTTTGCCCATTTACCACGGCACCATTTAAACGAGTTTGCCCTAAATACACGCTCGGATTCCCCCAGGTGGAGCCCCAAATATTGCCATCATTATTGTTGTGCCAGTCTGGCTGTTTGGTGCTGTCCCCAAGTAAGTAGCGAAGACCGGAGCCGGAGACATCAGAGTCCTCAGAGATCACCCAGAAAACAGTACGGATGTCGGAAATCATGTCGAAAGAATGGCTTTCAGAATTATTCCCGCTGTAGCTCATGACATTCTTGCCACTCGCTCCGTCAGGTACCAAGGTCGGCCCACGAATTGGTCGGGCATTATTGCGGCCGTTCGCTTTGCTTAGCCAAACTAGGTCTTGGTAGGGATTGGTGGGTGTCCAATCTTCGTTGTTGATCGTTTTGGGAGCAGAGTTTTTAAAGGCATGAGCAGATGGGAGGCTACTGTTTAAACCCCATTTGTGGGCGAGATACCCCTCGAAGGCCTGCCTTTCATCTTCCGTGAGAGTGCCAACGAGGAAGATCATTTCTCCAACTTTGGCGTCATATTGATTCCAACTTGAACTAGGGAAGACAAAGTGTCCGGCATTAAGCGTTTGCACATTGGTGGCGAAAAGTCGCTGGGTTCCGTTTAGATGAAACTTTCGGACCGATTCTGAGTTGGAGTAGTAACCAGAAAAAACAATGGGTACATTCCGGGTAAAGAATCGATAATTAATTCTGGAGGGTGTGTCCATAAAGACATGCCCGTTAGCCCAAGGGAAATGACCTCCCCAACCCAGCCCGAAAGGCCAACTGGAACGGACAAGTGTGTCTTGCTGAAGAACTAAAAAGAAAGCGACATCCGAATAAGTACCACTAACTGATCCGTCGCTACTTAGCGCACTCCAGTTACTAGAACCGTTGCGTTTGGCGTCAACGCGATCAAAGTTTCCACTTGCTCCGTCGAAATCAATAACATTGAGGCCATTGATATTTGCGACCCCGCTTCTGGGTTTTAAATTGGCGTGACTGTGCAATTTAACCGAATCGTCGAATTTATTCGTCCATGTATCAAGATCGTTGGAGCCATTCACAGTGGTGATGGAGGATAAATCACTGGCATCGACCCACAGGGTCGGGGTGGCAAGGAAATCATAGGTTCCGCCATACGGGTCGTTTGCATCAAGCCAAAGCCTTAAATTTTTGAAACGGATTGGTTTTTCTGGAATCTGGGCATTGTGGAGAGTGCGGTTTTGGCCCGGTTCGACCGAAATTAGGTAAGAGCGGTTATCTTCCGCGGCTTGCAAACTAATTAATTCTCCGTGGTCCAAAGCGATTTGCTCTAGGGCTAATCCTTCAACTTCTTCGATAATCCCGTCCTTACCATATTCAAGGCGGAAAACTTGAGGCGAAGAACCTATGGTAGAGTTGCTCTCGACTTTAGCAGATGCAAACATATCCCCAAAGCCTCCGCCATAAATCTTACCAATTTCAACAGGACTAAGGGAAGTACCGTAGATTCGAAGGTCATCGATAAACTCAGCGAACAATTCATCTCCACTGGAGTTGCCAACATAGTAGAGGTCGCTTTGGTCACGTATTCCAACATCACCTGCATATACTCCATTAATATAATAGCGTGTACGCTGACCCTCTCCGACCACTGCAAAGTGACACCATTTATCTAAGAGAAGGGGGTCGATTAAATAATTTGAGGGTCGAAACTGTATGGATTTGTCTTCTTCATCGCCGTCTAGGAAGCCAAGCCTTCGGTCGATTGCACGGTAACTTAGGTAATGGTCGAAGTCAGAGTCTGCTTGTTTGTCCTGTCCGCGGAATAGAGTGGCTTTACCTCCAGGTTTTGGGGGGACCAGATTCTTACACCATAGGGAGATCGCCCATCCGCCAGAGTTAAGAGCAATACCATTTGGCTCGATTCTAAGACGCCCATCAGATCCGGGGCGATCAAAGGCAATACCATTTCCAAATCTACCTTGAGAAGACAGTGAAGCTTCAATCAGGGTGGCAGTTGAGCCATCGCCCGCATCGCTCGAAACCACGTCTGAAAAAGGGTTGTCACGGTCAAAACTCCACCATGCGTCCAAGGCCTCTCCCCTTGTAACTGAGCGATACATCTTCAGCGTCTGCGTGGTAGCCGATGCACTAGGCTCTCCATACCCATCGATAATCGCACCATTGATAAGCGAAATGGAGGAAGGAAGGTTTTCTTGAATAAGCGAGAAAGCAAAAGACCAACTGACATTATCCTCGCTACTCAAAGATCCCTCCACAATGGAACCATTTTCAATGCTGAAGTCAGATGCAGATAGATTTGGTATAGATATGGGATTTCCGTTACGGGTAAAGGAAACGGTGCCAGTCGACTGGATGCCCTCCACAACAGGATCGATTGAGATTTCCGGTTTGATGGAAAAATCACTCAATCCGTCGCCGTAAAGTTGTAGGACTTCGTCTTCATTGAGGGCAGCACCATAGACGCGAAAGTCGTCCATCAGTCCCCGAAAGTGGTCGTTGTTCCATCCCCGGGTGCTGTTTGCAAAGTGGCCAAAGGTCAAAGGGATACGACTTTGTGTTTTCATTCCCTCAACTATTTGTGCGTTAAGTCGAATGCTGCCATTTACATAGACTTTCGAGTATAATCCATCCCAGATGTGGGCTAGGTGAGTCCATTTATTGTAATAACTGCCTGATCGACTAAAATTATTACTGTGCCGATTGTAAAATGATCTCATCCAAACATTGCTCCAAATTCCCTGCAATCCCCAGGAAGTCCTAGCGGATACACGGTTGCCGGGTAGATCTCCCAGTGCGTAAATTACGCTGTTAGAGGTGTTTGTGTTTTCAGCATTGATCCACAGAGATATCGTCCGCGGTTTGTTGTCGAGTATATTTAACGCACTCGCCGAACCAGAGGTCTTGACCCAGGAATTGCCCGGAAAGTGCAGGGCTGATCCAAAAATTCCATCGGCGTAGGTTACTTCAATTCCATCTGTTAGGTTATTATCAACAAAAAGTCCGTGGAAGCGGTCGAAGTAATCGGTTACAAAGCTGAGATTCCGATCATCAAAAGCCCACCATGCAGAAAGGGCATCCAAACGAGTGACCGGTCGACCGAAAGCGACTTCAACGGTTGCCGGACGATTGAGCATATCGTTGGAGTCAACTCCAATACCTGCCTGTAAGGAGAGAGAAAACTTACTTGGGTAAATTTCTGGTACAAACCTTATCCTAAGGCTGGAGTTGTCCTCGGTTTTTTCAACGGTGAGGTTGCGCACTTCGTTGCCATTCATATCTTCGACCAATAAATTCGGAAAAACAGAAAGATAGGGATGATCCTCCGGAAGTTGGTTTGTCATTTTCCATTTTTGAGCAAGGTATCCTTCAAGCATTTGTCTATGATCCTCAGATAGGGCAGAACTCAGCATAACAACTTCCGCATAACGGTTTGTGGACCCGTTCGGGTAGTCACCAAGCTTCACCGGCGTACCTGAACTGGAAGGTAGAGGATTGTAGCCAACGCTGTGAGTGGATGCGAGGATACCATCTGCCCAAATCGAACTAATTCCCGTTGAGCTGTCATATACCAAAGAGAAAATTCGAGCAGAGGTATCAGCATAGCTGGGTCGGTTGCCATGCTGCTTTACCTTGCCGCTGCTACCATTGTAGTACCAAACTCCTAATCCCTGGTTTGCACCGAGATTCATTTTCCCAACGCAGAAAGTACCAACAAAGTTGTGACCGTAACCTGAGCCCTTCCAAATCATGCTCTTCCATGTGTCACCGGAGCCAGTCCACCGATAAACCAGAAAAAGAGAAAGGTTATTTAAGGCATCGAAGTCCTCGGAACTGTTAGATAACTGGAACTGGGCATTATCGGTCTCGACACATGCTAGCTCACCATCAAATGTGTTTGAGCGAAAAATCGGGGAATCAGTACCGCTAACATGAACAGCATGGTGTTCCATTCCGCTTTTATCGGCCCAAAACTTAACAGGATCTCCATCCGAAGGAGATCCAGACGCCCCGAAGGTGGTAGATTGATCCATATTCGAAGGATCAGACCCATCCAGCCAAAGTAAAACTTCAGGGTAATCATCTGGTGCAGGAAGCGAAAAGTCGAGATCGGGTATTGAGACTTCATTGAGGTCAAGAAAGTCGCCGTATTTTTTAAACCTGAAGTCGACCACCACTTCGTTTGACTTCAAAGGGTCTTGAGTGGCATCCAATTCGTATGGTTCGAGGGTTAGTTGGAGGTCACTGACTCCAAGATTATAGAGATTTTCAGCATCATTTTCCTTGAGTACTGTAGAATAGATTCTGAGATCATCGAGTAGCCCAAAAAACCTTCCGGTATCCAATCCTAAGGTAGAGTCTGCACCTAAAATCCATGAAGAATCGTTAGTGGTGATCAAAGAGTTGCCAAAGTCTCCTGACTCGGCAGCAAAGGTGCCGTTAAGGTAAAGCTTCAATTCATAACCGTCAGAGGAATCTGCATCATAGGAAAGAAGGAGGTGAGTCCACTCTCCATCTTTGACATTTGTTCCAAGCTGTACTTTACCAGTGTAAATTTCAGAATTGAGGAATACCTCCACACTTGAAGGGCCAGTTCCTACCTGTAGACTGGCCAAATCTGCACCGCCCAAGGACAACATTACATTCCCTACCTGCTGAGGAGAGCGAAAGAGGGTATCTGCTTCCCGTTTGAACCAAAAAGATAAGCTGAATTGGTCCTCAGTGAAATTTTCATCGAGGGAGCCGATAAGGGCAAGGTCTCCGGCCGATCTGAAGCCTAGGCTAGTTCCGTAGAGGGAGTCAGCCCACCAAGATGCATCTCCTTTTAAATTCCCCACCGATCCATCAATACTGTCTGAAGTCTCGGCACCCAACCCCTCATCTAGCCACCACCAGTGAAGGATTTGTTCAGCGTGTGCCACCTCGGGCATGATCATAATCTCACGATTGACCGCAAGGGTAGGTTCACCCATCCATTCGGCAGCTCCTGCACCAAGGTTGAAAGAAACTTTTTTGCCGGAGGCAGAAATAATTCTGAAATTGAAAGTGTGATTCTGATCCGAGGATTGAAATGTTTCAGGGATAAGTTCAGCATTTATTAAGCTGGCGTTTATTTCGGCAGCAGTAAGTCCTGAAACCGGAGTTGATTGGCCGTATTTGGAGAACGAGAGGGTTAGATCTATTTCTGAAAGAGAGGTGACCTCAGGGGCTTCAAGGTAACCAGCTACCCCAAGATCGCCTTCACCTCCGTTGTGAATTTTGTAAATTTCAACAGGAGAAAGTGCTGCATCGTAAATTCGCAGATCATCCATACTTCCCGCAAAAAACTGCATACTTCCCAGAGGTCCAGGGCCTCCGAGGTACCAGTCTCCCCAACGGTGATCACCAATCTCTTCAGAATCTAAATTAATGGAGCCTACCAGTCGCCCGTCCAAAAAGGTCGAAAGTTTATGTTTCGCATGATCGAAAGTGGCTGCAATGTGATGCCATTGCCCGAGTTTCCAAGCTTTTTCCCGGAAAGATTGAACTGTTTCCTGAGTGTAGCTTTTCCAAGTTGATATAGACTGGTTTGGGCCAATGGCGAGACCTTGGTCGGCTGCGATGCCGGGCTGGGTGATAAGGGGTACTTGATGACCAAGGAAAACGAAGCTTCGGTGGTTACTCCTGTCCCATCCCCAGCCTCCGATATTATGAACAAATCTTTCAGCCTTACGGTCCCATTCTTGATCTTGATTGCGATCGATCCAGAAAGTCGACCATCCGCCGCCTCCAGCGTAGAGGTAATACAAGCCTGGCTGCACTTGGTTGTCTATGTTGAACATGCCTCTGGCCATGAAAGCACCTTGGGGCCATCTTCCAGAATATTCGGTGTTAAGTGATGAGGCGAAATAAAGCGGATCTTTGCTCAAGGAATCCTGGTAGTCTGTTGCATAGGCAGGTTCGCCATCTGGATCCCCCGCAGGGATTCGCATAATTTTGGCATGATCAGAGGGGTCTTCGTCTTCGAGGAAACCACCTGATGAACCTATGGACCAGCTTCCCCAGTTGTCTGCTCCGACAACCTTGGTCATGTCGCCAAGTGCTCCCTCAAAAAGATAGAGCTCAGCAGGTTCAGGTATAATTTCATCAAACATTTCCCCTCCTGGATCGAACAGGGGAACATCGTTGTGAACCTTGTCTTGTGGCCATTTTTGAAAGCGCACATCCCCACCCCAATTTCTCCAGTATGCTCGACCGGTAGCGAATTCAAACTGGTCACTATCTGGTAGGGCATCTGGCTTGATCCATACCGAAAGAGTGAAGTCAGCACCAACCAGATTGAGGTCATCAAGGGAGCCCTCCTGGTGGATTCGAAGGATTTCGCCTGCATTGAGTTCCCCTGAATAAATTCGTAGATCATCCACCCATCCGACAAAGTCTTCACCCCCTACAACGAGGTCAGAGGGTGAAGAGTCTATGTTTAGGGTGTTGGAGTTAAAATTGGTGTAAAACAGATTATCTTCGTAACCGTCCACATAGAGAGTCGCGACCTGAGTATTTTCGATCCTATCCGACAAGCTGACGGCAATATGTCTCCACTTGCCGTCGTTGACGGGGTAAAGTCCGCCGGTGACAGATGATCCGCCTAGGTTAAGTGCCAAAGTCCCTCCTGGGCCTTCGTTGAAGTCGAGCATTATCTTCCAAAGTTTTCCATCTGTGTTGGACAAACCCCACTGTACTATGGGGACATTCAGAGAGTTTGTCTTTACCCAGCATGACACCGTGCGTGCTTGGTTTCCGAGGATTCCACCACCAGAGACTTGTGGGACGATGAAGCTGCCGCCCGAAGACAGATCCAGAGCCTTGCCAAAACGACCCGTAGTGAAATTGGCATTTGCGGAGAGAGAACCGTCTCTCTCGTAGCCTGATCGGTCAGTCCCGTTCCCGTCCATTGGCCACCAGCCATGAAGAAGTTCTGGGCGCGTTATGTCCTCCAATTCAAAAGGAGCGGAATCGGGTGCAACCACCGGTATACGAGCGAAATCACCAAGACCATTAAATTTCAGAGAAGGGCCAAACTTGGCGTCCCCGGTGTTTTCCTCCCCGCTGTAAACGAGCCTACGGTTCCCACCGGATAGGTCTGCGTAGTGGCGATCACCCAAGCCCCATTTA
>Ga0181568_10000232_pt1 | contig 47966 bp, 38 predicted proteins | sample 101ome_20_FD_133758 | JGI IMG/M metagenome (GOLD analysis project Ga0181568, IMG submission 133758) | Coastal salt marsh microbial communities from the Groves Creek Marsh, Skidaway Island, Georgia - 101404AT metaG (megahit assembly) | ecosystem: Environmental > Aquatic > Marine > Intertidal...
AGGTGTCGATTTTCTGAATGGTCCGGGGTGAGCTCGCTCCGAATGGTAAGGTCGATGGAGAGGCATAATTCGCATTCCGTCCCCAAGTCGGTTAGACTGCGCTACTCTATGCGCCTTCACCAAAACCAACTCTGGACCAAAGACGGGGAACTGTATCGAATCGTTCATCTTGAGCGGCTCTCTGTCGATTACAAGCAGATCAATCCGGAGAACCACGAAGAGGGCGTTCATTTTTCAGTGACGAAAAAAGAATTCTGCCGTCTCATCAAGGGTGCCAAGGAAGTGCAGCTGAAGGATGTTCCCGAGCGTTAAGATTCTTCGGATGAGGGTTTCGATTTTACGAGGAGGCTATCGAAGACCGGAGTGGTACCCGGCGCTGCTGCTCCTTTTTCATCACGCTGCCACCGCACAATCCTGGTCGCTCGATCCTGACAAAGCCATCAAGGTGGACGCTGTTGTGGGGCGGGAAATGGATTCGCAGGAATTGGTGGGAGTCGGAATCGGTGTTCTTCGGCACAGAACGCCTCGTTTCTGAAAATAAATTTGTTAGTTTGTTGGGCAGGTGTTAGCGCGGTGCCCAACTACCGATGGAAGATTCCGAATGCATTCGGGGCATGCTGGAAAACAGTGACATGATGGTGTCCGCGTGGGACGGAGAAAAGCTCGCTGGCATCGCTCGATCAGTGACAAATTTTCACTAGGACTGTAGCAGCTTACCCAGGAGAAACTCGGTCTTCATTGCATACTGCATTTGATCACGGTTCCAGCGTCCAACGGATACTATTAGGCAATCGGATACGAATCCTGCGACCGATGTTGGACCTTGCCGCGAGATCGTGTAGTGGAATCTTTGTAGAGGGATGCCGTCAGGCATCTGGAGGGGCAAGCTCCGCCTTGCCCGTGAACCACCTTAAGACGGAATTCACGGATGCTGAATCAGTACCGTATCTCCCGACTTCAACACACCGAGCAGCTTTGCCACGCTTGCCTTACTAACATTCACACAACCGCCGGTTATGCATTTGCCGATTCGTTCTTCGTCCTGCGTTCCGTGGATCGCGTAGGAATACCAGCGAAAGGTGTTTTTGTATTCTCCAAAGTGGAAGGGTTGAACGGCCTTCGAGTCGACAGGCTCGAGGCTGAAGAACGCGTCTCCGTATTCGCCTCCTTCGCCGTCCCCGTCGAAGTCGATCGAGCTCATATTCGAGAAGAGATTCTCGGTGAGCCAGTCACGCGACTTTCCGGATTGTTCGATGAGCGATTCCGTCATCTCGAATCGGTCTGCCGAGAGAATCGCATTGATTCGAAATGTGCCGAGCAGCGAGTAGCCGCCACGAAAGGACGAGCCTGCTGGGAGGACCCCGCTTTTTCCGAAACCGACGGGGAAGGGTTTGTCGGATCCGGCGAGGAGACCGCGGCTTGATGCCGGATCATCGGGATTGAGGACGATGGTGAGGCGTGGCTGAAAGTCTTCTCCAAAGCAGGTAACGGCAGCAGTTCCGAGTGCGGAAGTTGCGAGAAAGGTTCGCCGGTTCATTTTTCCTCACAATCGCGCGGCAACGTCTTTCGCGAAGTAGGTCAGGATCATGTCCGCTCCGGCTCGCTTGATGCCGAGGAGAGATTCCATGGAAACTTTTTCTTCATCGATCCATCCATCGGCAGCTGCGGATTTGATCATGAGATATTCTCCGCTGACCTGGTAGGCTGCGATGGGTATCGCAAAAGAGTCAGCAAGATCGCGAACGATATCGAGATAGGGGCCAGCGGGTTTCACCATAAGCATGTCGGCGCCTTCGGCGACATCGAGTTCGGCTTCGCGCAGTGCTTCGCGACGGTTCGCTGGGTCCATCTGGTAGGTCTTCTTGTCTCCGGCTTTTGGCGCGGAATCAAGCGCGCCACGAAAGGGGCCGTAGTAGGCGGAGGCGTATTTCGCGGTGTAGCTGAGCAGAGAAACTTCCTCGTGACCTGCCGCGTCGAGAGCGGCGCGAATCGCACCGATGCGGCCATCCATCATGTCGCTGGGAGAAACCACGTCCGCCCCGGCATCAGCATGACAAAGTGCCTGTCGGCAGAGGATCTCCACCGTTTCGTCGTTGAGAATCTTCAGTTCGCCAGCGTCGTCTTCCACGACAATACCGTCGTGCCCGTCTGAGTTGTAGGGGTCGAGCGCGACGTCGGTAATGACGGCGACGTCGGGATACTGCTTCTTGATCGCCCGGATCGCACGCGGAACGAGACCGTCAGCGTTGCAGCATTCTTCGCCGTGGGAGGACTTGAGCTCTTCTTCGATTTTAGGAAAAAGAACAACGGCTCTCACTCCGACTTCGCGAGCGCGGCCCACTTCTTCGACGAGTCCGGCGAGGCTCCAGCGATAGAGGCCGGGCATGGATTCGATCGCATCGTTCTGCTCTTCATCGTGGAGAAAGAGCGGATAAATGAGATCCTCGGGCCGTAGAGTTGTTTCCCGGACGAGACCGCGAACCGCGGGTGACTTGCGGTTGCGCCTCGGGCGAATGGGGAGTGTCAGCTTTTCGGACATACTTCGTAACCTTCCTTCGTATCTTTGATTTCCCAACCGGCTTCTGAAATTTTATCGCGGAGCCGATCTGACTCTTCCCAGTTCTTTTCCTGCTTCGCAGCAAAACGCTTTTCGGCGAGTTCGGCTATCTCTGCAGGGACCGCTACGGAGGCGGCGGCATCGAGATCGGGCAACTCGAGTCCAAGGGCAGTGAGAACGAAACGAAGACCGATTCGCTCTTTGGCGGCTTCGTCAGGAGAAAGCTCGTCGGGCTTGATCGCTTTCATTGCCGAGAAAACACGACCAAGTGCATCGGGAGTATTCAGGTCATCCTGCAGTCCAGCAAAGGCATCAGCAAAGGAACCGAGATCCTGGACTTCCCGGAAGCGACTTAATCTTCCTAAGTCAGTGATCCAACCCTGTTCGGTATCTGATCCAACCCCGTTGGGCACTGCACTGTTAGCAAGAGCCGTATCGAACTTCGCGATGCGCTGCAGGGCCTGCTTCGCTGCGGCGAGGGCAGGGAAGGACTCGTTTCCGCTGTCGTCGCGGGCGACGAAGTTCAGCGGCTGCCGGTAGTGGGCCGAGATCAAGACGTAACGAAGATCGGCTGGTGAAAAGCCCGCTTCGATGAGTTGATCGAGCGTGTAGAAATTCCCGGCGCTCTTCGACATCTTTCCTCCGTCGACGAGAAGATGGGTCAGGTGGAACCAGTGGTCGGCCATGCAGTTTCCAGTGCAGGCTTCGCTCTGCGCGATCTCGTTTTCGTGGTGAGGAAAAACGAGGTCAACTCCGCCCGAGTGTAGATCGAAATTCTCTCCGAGGTACTCGCGGCACATCGCGGAGCACTCGAGGTGCCAGCCGGGTCGTCCCTCGCCCCAGGGGCTTTCCCAGTAGTTGTCGCCATCTTCGTCGCGTCGCGCTTTCCAGAGAGCAAAGTCGGCGACTGAATCTTTTTCGTATTCATCATCGGCGACCGCGCCGGATGCCCCGTCGCGCAACTCACGCTGATCGAGCCGCGAAAGTCGCCCGTAGGTGTCGAAGCTGGATACTTTGTAATAGACCGAACCATCGTCACTCTGGTAGGCGTGTCTTTTTTCCACGAGCTCTTCGATCATCGCGATCTGATGAGGGATGTGCTCAACGGCGCTGGGCTCTTCGTGAGGTGAGAGCAGGCTGAGCCGTTCGCAGTCCGCGCGAAAATGGTCGCGCCATTGGTTTGTGAAATCGATCAGGGTTTTTCCCGCCGCCTGCGAATCCCGGATCGTCTTGTCGTCGACGTCGGTGAAATTGCGGACATGCAGCGTGTCGATTCCGGAAAGCTCAAGAGTCCGACGAAAAACATCCTGCAAGACGAAGGTGCGGAAGTTTCCGATGTGAGCTGGGCCGTAAACGGTCGGGCCGCAGGCGTAGAAGCGGAAAGTTTTCCCGTCGGAAGGATTCAATTCCCGCACTTCGCGGGTCATGGTGTCGAACAATTTCATTGCATACAGGGCCCGAATTCCGGGCAAGAGAGCATAAACTTAGGAAATCTTCGTCGATCTAAGAAATTTTTCAGATGAAAACTTCTGATCTTAAAATTTATAATATTCGGATCTTTGATGTTTACCTGAAAATTCTTTGAGCTTCCCGCAATCTCGTTAATCTGCTATATTTTCCGCTCTTTTTCTAAGAATTTCCATGGCAGACAAAATATCTCGCTATGTAGGCATTGACCTCGATAGCAGTACATCGGCCCTGGCCTACGTGCGAGATGATGGTAATCCCGAAATTGTTCCCAATTTTGACGGCGAACGACTGACGCTGTCCGTGGTTTTCTTCGATCAATTCGAAGGAATCTTCGGTCGCATGACTCGCGAAGCTCTCTGTGGGATTAATTCCAACACGATGGACTCAACCACAATTCGGAAAGCTCTCGCGCAACTCTACAAACGTCACAACGCGGCCGCCAGCATCCTGAACCCGGAGTTACGGGAAGAGGCCGAACAAATGCTTGAGGCGATCGTGCATTGCCGCGAAAAATACGTCGACGCTTGAAATCCTGACTCTTTTTTTCATGACACCCGAGAACACTGTATCCATCCATCCCTACTTCCGTCCCCATGAAGGCAAACGCGATGAATTCATCGCCGGGATGAAGGCCTTCATCGAGCGCACCTCTTCGGAAGAAGGCGTTCTCTTCTACGAGTTCACGATCTGTGACGAGATCATTTTCTGCCGCGAAGCATACGTAGGCGGGGAAGGGGCCCTGGCCCACCTCGGCAACGTCGATGATCTCCTCCAGTCTGCCCTGGCAATTTCTGATCTGGAAAGACTCGAGATCCATGGCCCCGCTGCTGAGCTCGACAAGATGCGCGAAGCGCTGAAGGATCTACCTGTCGACTGGTTCGTGCTGGAGGCACGACTGGTAAAGTAGTGGCTTGCGAAGCCCGGCTTGCGAAGCCCGACTCCAAGGTATTGTGGTCGCGATAGAGCGGACACGCTTCGACTCCGATTCGTGCTTCACATGATCACGATCAACTGAGACACTCTTTCCTCTCGTCGCCATTCTTCAGGATTGCGGCGAACGTTTCATGAAATCTTTCTTTCTCCTGTTTCTCTTCACGGCATCTCTTTCTACCGTATGCCCGGCCCAGAATGCTGGCGACGAGGAGGTGATGACCCAAACGCCCCTGCTTGCTCCGTCTGCGGGTGTTGATGGTCCGCTCTTTGAGAAAATTCCAAGTTCGCTAAGTAGAGTCGATGTGCAATACGAGTTCGACCCAGAGCATCCGCTGCGCCGGCTCTACCCTTACGGATGGGCTACGGGAAATGTCGCGATCGGTGATCTCGACGGAGACGGAAAAGCCGATCTCTTTTTTCCGGGAACAACCGGGCCGCACCGGCTCTTTCTCCAGCGGGAGGATTTTCGTTTCGAGGAGGTGACCGAAGTCGCGCAACTCGGCGGTGCGGATGAGTGGGCCAGCTGCGCCGTGCTCGGTGATGTCGAAAACGATGGCGACCTCGATATCTATATCGTGAACTACGACAGTCCGAATCGACTTCTCATGAATATCTCCCGTGGTGGCGTCGTTCGCTTCACCGACATGGCCGATGACCATCGGGTCGATCGCCGGACCGGCGCGTTATCAGCGGCTTTCGTCGATGCGGACAACGATGGTAACCTGGATCTCTATTTGCAGACCTACCACATCGAACCGGAAGGTGGGCGCCCTGACAAAGTCATAACGGAGGTGGAAAACGGGCAGGTTAGAGTCGAGGAAAAATGGAGGGATTCCTATATCGGTTATCTCGACAATGAGGGAAATCCCCAGTGGGTCGAGTCACCGTTGCCGGACCAGTTTCTTCGCAACAATGGAAAGGGGCAGTTTTTCCCCCATCCGAATTCCAACCTCGGACAACGCGGTTCCTACTCGACCTCGCAGACGTGGTGGGATTTCGACCACAACCTTTCTCCTGATCTCTATCTCGCCAACGACAGTCACATGCCGGATCTGAATCTGCGAAATGTGGGAGATGGTTCTTTTGTCGGAACGGGAAATGTCGTCCTGCCAGCGACGCCATGGTGGTCTCGTGGCGGCGCCGCAGCTGATTTCGATAACGATTTGCTTGTCGATTTCTTCGCAACGGGATCTCACTTGTCATCGCACGCAGAACGACTCGCCTACGGAGAACCTTTCCGGCAAGATATTCACCGGGTCGGACTCACGGGTGGTGCAATGCAGGTGACCCGCAATACTTTATTCCAAAATACCGGATCGATTCGATTTCGCGAATTGGCGAGAATGGCGGGCGTGGCGCAGACCGGAACTTCTTGGGCGACACTTGCCGGAGACTACGACGGCGATGGGTTAACCGATTGCTTTGTCACGACCGGTTCGATTCGTGATTGGACCAGTCTTCCTTCGGGGCGGTTGGCAGGGCAAGCTCTCGCCGGAAAGACACGCTGGGATACTCTCGTGAATCAGCCCGAGAGAAGAGAGCGCGATGTTGCTTTTCAAAATCGGGGTGATTGGAATTTCCGGGACGTCAGCAAGGCGTGGGGAGTGGATCATCTCGGGATGAGTTACTCGGCCGGGCAGGGTGATCTCGATGGTGACGGTGATCTCGATCTTGTCTTATGCCCGCTGGGGGAAGAAGTTATCCTCTACCGCAACCGCAGCCAGGCGAACCGTGTTGTGATTGCCCTTCGCGGAGAAAAGACCAATCGCTATGGTGTCGGCGCCGAGATCATTGCGCGAGTTGGAGATCGAAAGTTGCTCGGCCAGATGTATCCAACAGGTGGTTACAAGCAATCGAACGATCCGGTCTGCGTGTTTGGTCTCGGTGCTGCGGAAAAGATTGATCGCCTTACGGTCCGCTGGCCATCCTCGGGAGCCCTGACGACCCTGACAGATCTGCAGGCGGGAAATCGATATGAGATCCGGGAAGCTTTCAGTATTGCCCCAGCGGTGGTCCGCGATCTGCCGACACGTCCAATTTTTCTGGGTTCCAATTTGCTCGAATCGGCGGGATACCAGGAGCCACCGTTCGATGATTACACCGTTCAACCACTGATCCCGCGTGGCGTTTCGAGGACCGGACCGTCACTCGCTGCCAGCGATCTCGATAGCGATGGAGTGTCGGAATTGTTTTTTGGCGGAACAAAAGATGTTCCAGCCCGTTTGGTGGCTCAGTCAGGAAAATTTCTCGGCACGACGGACCGGATCGAACAGCACGCAAGCCGGGTCGACGGAGCGGTGATTTTCTTTGATGCGAACAATGATGGGAATCCCGACCTTTTCTCTGCCAGCGGAGCGGTCGAAACTTCCGGAGAGGAAAGTCGTGACCGCCTCTATCTCGGAGGCAGTGCCGGGTTCCAGCCGGTCGCTTTCCCGAAAGACGCAGAGTCGAACCCGCCGATCAATTCGGGTCCCGTAGCAGCCTGCGATTTTGATCGCGACGGGAACGTTGATCTTTTCGTCGGTTCGCGTTTTGCGGTGGGGCGATATCCGGAGTCTGGCAGCAGTCGCCTCTATCGAAACGACGGGACCGGAGCTTTCGAAAATGTGACCGAGCAATCCGCCGCGGGACTGAGTCAGGCCGGGGCTGTCACTTCTGCAATCTGGACCGACGTCGATGCGGATGGTTGGCGCGATCTGCTCGTGACAACGCATTGGGGACCGATTCGGCTATGGAAAAACAAGGAGGGAAAACTATTCGAGGCAACGGCAGAGGCTGGCCTCGCGGAGAGGACGGGGCTCTGGAATGGAATCTTCGGTGGTGACGTTGATAATGATGGTGACATCGATTACGTGGTTACCAATGAGGGGCTAAACAGTTTCCGGAAAGCCCCTGCGGAAATGTTCTTCGGTGATTTCCTGGGAATTGGGAAGCCGCACCTGATCGAGACAGTGACGGAAAAATCGGTGCGCTTTCCCCGACTGGGCTGGCTTGATCTTGCCGAACTGCAGCCAAAAATCCTCGAGGACTACCCGTCGCCGGGTGCCTTTGCGAGTAGCGGAATCCCCAAGCTCTTTTCCGAGGAAGCGTTTTCCAAGGCGACCCGATTCGAAGCCAACACCTTGGAGGCCAGCTGGCTCGAAAATGATGGCAAGGGCGTCTTTACTTTTCACGCCCTTCCTCGGATCGCCCAGGCCTCGACGTCCTACGGGGTTGTTCTCACAGACATCAATGCCGACGGCCGATGCGACATCTGGATGATTCAGAATCGTTCTTCAGCGAACCTGCGACAGCCTGACCCGGAGGCCACCAGTGTTTCCCAGCTCTTTATGAACACAGGGCGCAAGGCGGATCCTTTTCTTCCGCTCTCTCCGGAGGCAAGCGGCTTGCTCGTCTACGGCCCCGGTCGCGGAGTTATCGCCACCGACTTGAACAAAGATGATCGTGTTGATCTTGTCGCGTCGATTCAGAATCACGCGCCAGCTGCTTTTCTCAATCGTTTCACGCCCACGAAAACGAGACCCCTCAAGGTGCGTGTCGAAGGAAAAGGCAAGCATCCCGCCGGTGCGAGAGTGACGGTGAACGTGGACGGCATGGAAACGCAAACCGCTGAATACTACGCCGGCGGTGGATACCTCAGCCAGTCCCCGACCGTTCTCTTTTTCGCCGCTTCTGGTGCGGAGAAGACCAAAGCTGTTGTGCATATTGAATGGGCTGATGGGACTCGGACGAAGCGAACGGTTTATTCGGATTGAATCAGGCTCGGGAGCTCCAGCGGCCTTCACTTTCCCTTCTTTACACATTCTCAACTCACCCTACCATGGCGACACGCATGGTAGTTTCGCGACCGATCTTCTCTGCAATCTGGTACGTCCTCTTGGTCGCGGTAGTTTCCACGATCGCAGACGAGGCTATTGATGTGGGCGCAGAGGAAAGTCACCAACGATTTGTCGAAACCGTTGAAGAGTCTTCGGAGTCGTGTTTTTCCGAAATTGTAAAACGCTACGACCGATACCTGTCAGCGAATCCGAACGACCCAATCGCTGCAACAGAGCGATGCCATTTCATTACCTACTTTGTCTACTCCGAGGATTTTTACATCGAGTCAGCGGAGGAGTTGCTGGAGAAAAGTGAAGCTTATCTGGATCGATTCGATGACGATCCCTTCGTTGAACTTTATCGGCTTGGTGAACTTTATGGAGAGGATGCGATCTCCAGAGCCGAGAAGTTGCTGAAGAACAAGAAAGTGGATTGGAGCGACGAGCAATTGGCGGAAATTCACCTGACCCTTGCTCGACAATACAGCTACAACAAGGAGCCGGAGGCTTCTCGCAAGCATGCTGAGCTGTCCTTTGAAAAACATGCCACTGCCGACACTCAAATTATCTGGGGCGAGGCGCTGAAGGACGATTCGCGAAGAGCTGCTGCGATTGAAGTGCTGAGCCAGAGATTTCCTGACGAGGGGATTTACCAGAAACGAAACCGTATGAATCTCCTGTCGGAATTGGGCGATGAAGGTTCCGCGATGACCCTGCTCGACGAATTGAGTGAAGATGCAGATCATTTGGTGAACCAATTCGAGATTGCCCAGATCTACGCTCGCGGAGGTAAGGTCGAAAAAGCGAGGAGGGCATTCTCCAAGGCGATGGAGAATGGGTGGAACAAGGCGGAAATCGCGAGAGAGGCCTTCGCCCTCGAAAAGAAGTATGGTGATGGGGAAAGCACGCTGGCGGCCTACAATCAGCTTCGGGATCAGGGTTTTGGAACGGATCCTTTGCTTCGCTATCGCCTGGGCTTGGTAAACGACTATCCCAAACTTCCGTGGAGAGCATGTGATCTTCTGGGTTTGTTAGCGCTGGCAGGATGTGGAATTGGGCTGATCCTCTTTCCCTTGCTGTTTCTTGTTCCGATTCACCACTGGGGATTGATACGGGAGAAGAAAGGAAAGACCGGTCTGGAATGGGATCCTGCCTGGGGTATGCGTCGCGCCTGGCTCGTGCTTGCGATGTATCTCGTCGTCACCACGGCGATGAATTATCTTTTTGGCTACGAGGCGCTCATTTGGAGCTTCAGCGATGACAGCAACGAGGAGTTTCCCGGATTGCCCGGTATTTCACTGGCACGGATTTTTCTGGTCGGCGACATGCTCGTTTTTCTTGGATTGATTCTCTGCCTCGGATGGGGCTTCCATCGCGCAATTCCAACTACGGAATGGTCGACGAGGAAAGCAATCGGGCTGGCATTTCTTATTGTTTTTCCCGTAAAAATTCTCGCCGGTATAAACGAATCGTTTCTAACCGTGTTCCAATCAACACCGGCAGCAGATGCCAGCATCCTGACAGAAATGCTAAGCGCAGCATTGGAGCATTACGGTCCGCTTGGACTCATTTTCGGAGTCGCGATCATGACTCCCATTATCGAGGAAGTCATCTTTCGTGGCGTCATGCTTACGGCGATCACAAAATACATTCCCTTTGCCTGGGCCAATGTCTTGCAGGCTTTCGCCTTCATGGCAGTGCATGAGAACTTAGAGTTTTTTCCTTTTCTCTTCTGCTTCGGGCTGATCTGCGGCTATCTACGAAAGGCGTCTGGAGGACTGCTTCCCAGTATCCTTCTTCATGCCTTTCACAATGGCTCGATCGCTCTCAGCTTGATTTTCTTTGCGTGTTAAAAGGTGAAATTTATTGCTGTGCCCCGCGCTTCCGTAGGGGACACCTTCTGGACCTGCAAATTGGGAATCCGGTTCATTGGAAGCCAGTTGATCGAATTGGAATGGAAAGAAAGTGCTACGAAAATCCATGCCTTTCAGGATTGGATTCCCTGCGAGACTTTGAGAAAGGTGCATCCCTACACGCAGCAAGGCCCGAAAACGTTTCCGCGACATCATCCAGCGGACTGACGGAGGCGACCATCTACCCCAGTGACTCGACGTGACTCAAGACGTCTTGAAACGGCACTTCTGCCAGAGCTCCAAAAGCTTCGTTTCTTTGCAATCGTGCCGCCGACGTCGCGGGGCTGGTGAGGCCGCAGAGAAAGCGAGTGAGTTGGCGTGGCTGGCGTAGCGCAGCATGTCCAAGCGCGTGCATTTCGCGAATGATGTCTGCTTTTTCGAGATCGATGGAAACGCGTTTTCCTTCCGGCAGTTTTCCTTGGGAGTGATCTCCTGTGCAGACATTGCAGGCACCGCATGGTTCGGACTCTTCGCCGAAGTAGCGAATCAATTGCTGCGGGATGCATTCACCGGTTTCGCAAAGGCTGGTCACGAGGTGAAGGCGCTCCACCTCGGCAGCTTCGCGCGACTCGAATTGCTCAACAAGCTGCTTTGTCAGGGAGGAAACGGTTTTGTCCTGTGAGTTGACCAGCTGATAGGAATGACACAAGCCCGATGGCTGAATCACGGCATCGCCGATGTCGGCGAGGTAGCCAATCGCTTTTCGGATCCGCTCTTCCGTTTCCCCAAGTTCGAATGCGGACTCAGCGATGTCGAAGGTGTGCCACTTGTATCCCTTCTTCCCGGTTTCAAAGAGATGCTTCAGGAAACGCTGTCGATCTGGTGTGTGACCGGCGAGGACATTGTCGAGATCCCGCAGAAGCTGGACCTTGTAACCCCCGTAAAACGGGCCGCGCGAAACAAGAATGCCTTCCAGCTCCAGGTAGGTTATCGCGGTATTCACAACGATGGGACGAATGTCCTTGGAGCGGGAGAGGTCGTAGCGGGATATCGAAAAATGCTCGCCCTGCAGCAAGAGATGTTCGACGAGCGATTTAAGAGCGGTAGCGGAAGGCGTATCACCGTAGATGAAATTTTCCAGCACGGTCAAATCATCGGCGCAGGCAAGAATCTCGCAGGTCGACTTCTCGCCATCGCGCCCGGCGCGCCCGGATTCCTGAACATAGTTCTCCAGTGACTTAGGAAGATTGTAGTGAAAGACGTGGCGGATATCTGCTTTGTCGATCCCCATCCCGAAGGCGATGGTCGCGACGACGACTTCGATGGATCCATCCATGAATCCGTCTTGCACTTCGGCGCGGTGGTCGTCCCGCATTCCGGCATGATAAGCCCGGGAGTTTGCTCCTGCCTGGGAAAGCATTCCGGCAACGCGCTCTGCGGTCTGCTGGAGAGTGACGTAGACGACAGTCGAGGCCCCGGGCTCGCGCGATTCGACGAGTTCGAGAAGTTTCTTTTCCCTCTCTGTCTCGGTGACCGGATGAACTCGGAATACCAGATTGGGCCGAGCGAACGGGGTCTGGGTGTGATCTTCCTCCGCGATATGGAAGCGTTCCCGGATTTGTGCTGCGACTCGAGGGGTTGCCGTTGCCGTTAGCGCGAGGACCCGCGGGATTTTCAGGTCCCTCGCGAGGAGAGCGAGCTTGAGATAGTCGGGCCGAAAGTTGTGTCCCCATTCCGAGATGCAATGAGCCTCATCGACAGCGAGCATATCGATCTTGCAGCGGCGCAGTCGGCGGAGGAAGCCCTCGTTGGCGAGGCGTTCGGGAGCGACATAAAGCAGCTTGAGCGTTCCATTCTCCATCTCATTGTAGATGTCGCTGATTTCACTCCGCTCCAGGGTCGAGTCGAGTCGAGCTGCGGAAATAGATCGTGCCTGCAGCGCTTCGACCTGATCTTTCATCAGGGCTATCAGCGGTGACACCACCAGAGTCAGCCCGTCGAACATCAGTGCGGGCAGTTGGTAGCAAAGGCTCTTGCCGCCACCCGTCGGAAACAGGGCCAGTGCCGACCGGCCCGCGAGCAGGGAATCGATTACCCGCGCCTGGCCCGGACGAAATTCCGAGTGGCCAAAGTGCTCGAGCAGAAGAGTTTCTTTCTCCATGAATTCAACGACTTGGTGTGTAGCCACGCCAGAATCTGGAGCTACTCTCGCAATGTTCTACGATCAGCTTATTTTTTCTGAAAGTCGAAACTCTCGACTTCAATGCTGATGATCTTGGCTTTGCCGGGCTTCTTCAACTCGACAAAATTGGCGGTTATTTCCGCTCCGTAGAAGATGTTGGAGTTGCGAAGGCTCCGGAATTGAATCGATCCGCCGACACCCAGCTTTTCATTGACGGGAGCACTGGAAGTAAGGTCGAGCGGCCCCGCAGTGCCACGGTCTCCGAACAGGGTTACGTAATCACCCTTCCGCAAAACGTTCTCTCCATCAACTCGCAACGCATTGTCGTAGCCAACTGCCTCGTTGACTTCTGCATTGTCGATAAAGTCGACTAATTCACGGCGACTCATGTAGACATAGGGATGGATCACGCCTTTGAGAAATTCGATTTTTCCTCAATTTCAGCGATCCGCTTTGCTCAGGATTCCGCTGCGCTCTTTGATTTTTAAATCGTGCTGCATTTGCTCTGTTTTCAACTGGCCTTTCGAGTCGTGTGTTGCTTCCAAAATATCCACGTCGAGAAATTCGCTACCCTCCATCACTGCGACCCTGTATTGCCAACTGTATTTCGAAAGTCGGTCTCGGTTTTTATCCAGATTTTCCGAGTAGATTAGCGCCCACTGAGCTGGATCCTTGCTCGATATTGCGGTTTGGGACCAGCTTTTTCCCGTGTAGATGAGTAGGAGAAAAACAGTAAGGAGAATGGATACAGATTTCGTCATGATTGATTTTCAAACCTTAATTTCCTGTAACCGATACGACAACTGAATTTCCTTTGGACCTGTCAGACCCCCTGCAATTACCTCACTTATGTTTCCGTATAGTGCTTGCCGCAAAAATTTAATCCCCATAAACTCCCGACACGATGACACAAGATAGACTTTTCCTCCGAAGCGCCCTCGTCGCCATCTTTTTTGCGGCGACTCTTTCCGCAGAAGCTGAATCCCGATCCTGGACAAATGATGCAGGGAAAACGATTCAGGCTGAATTGGTCGATGTCGAAGGTGATAAGGCGGTGCTGAACATGAATGGAAACAACTTCCCGGTTCCGATCAACACCCTTTCCGAAGCCGATCAGGAGTTTATCAAAAACTGGAAAAAAAGTGCGCCAAGCGACTCGTCTGGCGATGCAAATATCGCAGGCAACTGGGATAGTGAATGGCCCAAAATCGTTTCCGCCGATGTCAGCCAGGATATTGAAATCCTTAAAGAGGACGAGGCTGAGGGGGAATACATCTACGCAAGCGACCACTACGAGTTCATCTGCGACGTGAAGCTGAATGCCTCCGTCGTGAAGCGTTTTTCTCTTCTCTTTGAAGCGACAAATCAGTTCATCCGCGAGCTGCCGATCGGAATGGTGAAGCCTTTCCGCGAAGAGCGTCACAAGATTCATCTATTTGAAAGCTACACCAGCTACACTTCCGCAGGCGGGCCAGCTGGCTCTGCCGGGGTATACATCAGTCGCGGAGGTGAGGGAGACATTCTCGTTCCCCTGACCAGTCTTGGAGTGAAAAAGGTCGGCAGTAATTTCAGTGTCGACTACGATAAGGAAAACACGACCCTCTCTCATGAGATTACCCACCAGATCACCGACAAGGAATACTACGCGCTCGGATCACGCGGATGGTTCACCGAGGGGGTTTCGGAATACGTCGCACAGAGCGGCTACCGTTCTGGAAAATTCAATGTGAACGATCTCCAGAAACTGAAGGATTACGTGACTGCTTATGGCGAGGATGGAAAAGGCGGGCGCGCACTCGGAGAAGAATTCGAGGCGCCGAACCTGGAAGACTTCATGACGCAGGATTATGGGCGCTTCCTCGAGAACTCCATGTTCAACTACGGCTTTGCTGCTTTGGTCGTGTACTACTACTTCCACATGGACCAAGAGAAGGACGCTGCCAACATCAAAAATTTCCTGAAAGGCCTCAAGGAAGGGAAGAAAATCCCGGAAATGTATGAGCCTCTCCTCGCGGGTCGCAGCTGGGATGAAATGGAAGCCGATATCACCAAAGCCTGGCGCTCTCGCGGAGTGCGCATCAGATTTCAATAACAAAACCACAAAAGTGACAGAGTTGGATCGAGGGCTTGACCCTGTCAGGTGTCTGACTAAACCCTGTTTGGCTTAATCATATGAGCAAAGAAATATGCCGTTGGGGCATTCTGGGAACGGCGGGAATCGCGCGAAAAAACTGGCAGGCCATACGCTTGTCGGGCAACGGGGAGCTTGTTGCCGTAGGTAGCCGGACGGAAGAGCGCGCTGCGGAATACATTGCCGAGAATCAAGCGCAGGTGCCTCATGATCCACCGCCGCGTCCGATTGGCGGATACGAGGAGATGATTGCTGCGGATGATATTGACGCGCTATACATCCCTCTGCCCACAGGTGTTCGAAAGGAGTTCGCGATCAAGGCGGCGCAAGCCGGAAAGCATGTTCTCTGCGAAAAGCCCTGCGGAGTGAATTCAGATGAGGTTCGCGAGATTGTTGATGCCTGTGAAAGTTCGGGCGTGCAGTTCATGGATGGCGTTATGTTCATGCACAGCGATCGTTTGGTCGCGCTGCGCGCGGATTTGGATTCGGAGGAAGCGGTAGGTCAAATCAAGCGGATCGCGACGCAGTTCAGTTTCATGGCTCCGGATGATTTTCTTGAGGAAAACATTCGCATGCATTCCGAGCTCGAACCGCTCGGAAGCCTCGGCGACCTCGGCTGGTATAACATTCGGATGATTCTCTGGACCCTCGGATACGAGATGCCGATTGCGGTTCGCAGTCGCATGATCCGTCAGGCGGGGCGCCCCGACAGCCCTGATGCGGTGCCGATCAGTCTTTCCAGTGAACTGGTTTTTGCGGGTGGGGTGACGGCGAGCTTTTATTGCAGCTTCGAAACCGAGCACCAGCAATGGGTGAATATCAGCGGAACAAAAGGCCACATCACGATGAATGATTTCGTGCTGCCTTACTTTGGTGCGGAAGTCGGATTTAACGTGGAGCAGGCGGAGTTCGAAGTCGATATCTGTCAGTTTCATATGGAGCGCCATTCACGGCGAGTCGCTGTTCACGAGCATGGAGACAGCCACCACACATCACAGGAGACGAAATTGTTTCGGTGCTTTGGCGATCTTGTATTGGGCGGCACGCCTGATGCTCACTGGCCCGAGATTGCACTCAAGACGCAGCAAGTCCTTGACGCCTGCCTTGTCTCAGCTCGCGACGGCGGACGCGAGGTAACTCTTTGATATGACAGAAAATATTCTACGCGGTTTGATCGGGGTGATCGTTCTCCTCGGCATTGGCGTGTTGATGAGCAAACACCGAAAAAAAATTAACTGGCGTCTCGTGATTGGCGGGATCGCCCTGCAGGTAATTCTTGCGGTGCTGATTCTGGCAACTCCCTTCAGCGTTGTCGTAGAAAAAATCTCGGCAGCTTTTGTGACCCTGTTAGGATTCAGTGATGTCGGAGCAGAGTTCATGTTTGGCACTCTGATCGATGCGAGCACCTATGGTTTTGCTTTTAAGGTTCTGCCGACGATTCTCTTTGTCGCCGCGCTGACTTCGCTTCTTTACTATCTGGGGGTGCTGCAGTGGATTGTTTTCGGCTTTGCCTGGTTCATGAAACGGCTCATGAAATTGTCGGGGGCAGAAAGCCTTGCCGCAGCAGCGAATGTTTTCGTTGGCCAGACTGAAGCCCCGCTCGTCGTGAAACCCTACATCGATCGCATGACAAGCTCGGAGCTGATGGCTCTGATGACCGGAGGGATGGCAACCATTGCTGGAAGTGTCTTCGGCTTGTATGTCGTCACCTTGGGCGGAGGGGATGTGGAGGCGCAGGTCGCGATCGCGAGGCAACTGCTGACGGCGTCGATGATGAACGCACCAGCGGCTCTGCTCGTCGCAAAAATTCTCGTGCCCGAGCGGGAAGAAGTTTCGGAGGATCTGTTCATTCCCAAAGAAAAGGCAGGTCGAAATGCGCTCGATGCTCTCGCCAAGGGAACAACGGAGGGACTCAAGCTTGCGCTGAATGTCGCGGCAATGCTGATTGTTTTCGTCGCGGTGATCGCGATGTTCAATGCGATTTTCGGTTGGGTCGGGGGATGGGGAAAAGGGGAAGACGGAGGCTACCTCGACGATCTTGTTGTCTATGCCAGTGGAGGTGTTTTCACAGGCCTCTCGCTGGAGGCTATTCTTGGATTTCTCTTTGCTCCTGTCGCACTCGCAATTGGAGCGGAGCAGGGTGATCTTTTGCAACTGGGTCAGCTGCTCGGAACGCGGATGGTGTCGAATGAGTTCGTTGCTTATCTCGAACTGGGAAAAATTAACGACGCGGGTGGCCTCAGCCCAAAAACCATGTTCCTCGCAACTTTCGCACTATGTGGATTCGCGAATTTCAGTTCGATCGGAATTCAGATTGGCGGGATCGGAGCTCTCGCACCGGAACGACGAAGTGACCTCGCTGCTCTTGGCTTCAAAGCGATGCTCGGTGGAACCATCGCGAGCCTGCTTACTGCAAGTATTGCGGGAATGTTTTTTGGGATTGCGTGAGGAAGAATGGTTCCCTCTGAATCCATAGGTTTATCTAAACGAATTCATTTACGGAGACAAAATTCGCGCCCATTCGCGAATACCCGCGAATGAAAAGAATCTGACGGGCTTCGAAAATTTGACCCGGAGTCTTCTGGACGGGCAAAATTAAGGAGGCGCTATTTCTTCGGCACCTTGATCTGTTGGCCGATTGCTAGCTCACGAAAATCGACGCTTCTGTTCAGGCCCATGATTTTCTGATGGTCGACTTTCAATGCCTTGGAGATTGTTGCCGGACTTGATCACATAAGTTTGAGTTACGGGTTTCGCTTTGGGCTTCTCCGCAGCAGGTGGCTTCGGCTTTTCCCTCTTTTCATCGACCGGCTTGATCAGAGTCGTCTCTTGCTCTTGTCCGAGCGAGTCGTTGATGCAACAGGCGGCGTAGAAAATGCAGAAAATGGCGGTGTGTCGTCTCATGATCAGATATCCAAGACTAGCACAATTCCAACGGTTTATAAAAGTATTACCCAGCTATGAGATACTTGAGACCAATCAGGAAAATGAGGGCGAAAACGACCTTCTTCAATGTTGAGAGAGGCAGGCGATCGAGAGTGAGCTTTCCGAGCCAGACGGCAACTGCGGCCGCGGGAATGGAGATTCCGACGAGAAGAAAGAGTCGCGGAGTGAAGTCCCCGTTTCCGAGCATGAGTAAATTTCGGACGACTACTCCTGCGATGAAAACTGCCTGCAAGGTGGCAACCATTTCGACTTTCGACCACGATCGTGAATAGACATAGGCGACGACGGGTGGTCCGCCAACGTTGTAAGCTCCTGCGAGAACTCCGCCGATGACTCCAAATCCGGCTCCGGCTTTTTTCGGAATCTTCCACTTAGAAATTCGGTCGGAGAGAAACTCGGCGATGGCGATGAGCATGAGAATGATTCCGAGCACGCGGACGACAAAGGTGTCATCGAGTTGTCGCAGAGAATAGTAGCCGATTGGAATCCCCAGCATCATACCGAGGCAGAGAGGTCCGGCATTTTTCAGGGAAAGGCCGGACCGGTTCGCGAAGACGATCATGAGCGTGACGGCGAGACTGGCCATCGTGACAAAGTTCACTGCGTCACGAACCGATATGACGAGCGGGAGAATCGCCATGCAGAGGATCGCACCGCCAAAGCCGGTCGCCGACTGGAGGTAGGCAGCAGCGAACAGGGTTGCCGCTACCACGATGACTACGAGGTCGAGATCCATCAGTTGGTGGAGTCGACTTCTTCGATATCGAGTTGCAGGGACGTTGATGGAAGGGCTTCGCCCTTTGGTGCGGAGACGAGCTCGGTGTCTCCGCGCTTCCTCCATTTCTTCAAAGCGAGTTCGCCCGAAAGTCGGCCCAGCTTGCTATCCGCGTAGCCGCTACCGACATCAAGAGAGGGGACGGTCCGAAGTTCGAAGTGGAGGTGAGCGAGGTAGTTGCCGTTTGCGGTCCCGATTGTCCCAAGTTTATCTCCTCGCCTTACCTGTCTTCCAACTGGGACTGACATGGAATCGAGATGGGCGTAGAAAGATTGGATCTGTGTCCCATCGACGAGTTCGTGGAGAAGAATGACAATGTTGCCCCAGCCATCGACAGGCCAGCCCGCGTAGATAACGAGACCATCTGCCGTGGCATAGACCGGATCTCCGAGATCAGAATTCCAGCCGCCAATCCCATTGAAATCATCGCCCAGGTGTCGGTTTGTCAGGAAAGGCTGGGCGTTGTAGGTGAGAGCACCAAGTCGACTTCCTACCGGTGATTCAAAATGGTCGGCAGTCGGAGCGGTGACCATCTCGATCGGAGAAGGGACGGCGAATGCAGGATCAAAAATGGCGTCTTCGCCGGCGCGGATCAGACCGATTCTGGCCTGATTCTCCGGATCCCAGTCGTAAGCAGGAGATTTGTCGCTGGTGCGCGCGACGAGGAAAAGGATCATCAGAATCGCTGCCACAACGATGAACAGTGGGAGCACAAAACGATGCCATTCCCGGAGGTGCAGTTGGATATCGAAATAGGGAATTTTCTTCAAGGCGTTTCCGGGGCTTGGTCGTGGTAACCGACCATGGCCTCGCGGACTTGAAGTTGTCAAGTCAGGGTGACATCGTGAGTCCATGACCTCTCGGTGTTTGCTACAGCTATTACTTTTGCTTTTTTCTTTCGGTTCCTTCGGAAGAGCTGGCGATAATCCGAACATTCTCATGATCGCTGTCGACGACCTTCGTCCGATGCTTGGTTGCTACGGAGATTCGCGGGCGAAAAGTCCGAACATCGACGAGCTCGCGGGACAGGGCCTCGTTTTCGAGCGGGCCTACTGCAACTACGCGAAATGCGGGCCGTCACGTTTATCGTTGATGACGGGACTGCGACCGGGTGCCGTCGGCATTTTTGGAAACCGGGAAACGGACGTTGTGAAGTTTCGGGAAAGGCGAGGGGATGCGACTCCCATGTCGCGCTGGTTTCGCGAAGCAGGATACGAGACGCGGTGCTTTGGTAAGATCTACCACGATGGCTGGGATGTGCCGGATGACTGGAGCGCCCCGCCTCGACCGGGCCGTGACCGGGAGATGTGGGAGGTGGCAGGGAAGGATCCGAAAACAGATCTGACGACAATCGCGGAGCGAACCGCGTGTCCGATTATCCAGTCTCCAGATGTCGACGATGAATATTTTTTCGCTGGTCGCATGGCGAAGGAGTTTTCTGACCTCCTCGAAAGTCGAAGCAGCGAGGAGCCATTTTTCTACGCCGTGGGTTTTCGGCGTCCCCATCTTCCCTTCATCGCACCGAAACGATACTTCGACATGCACCGACCCGACGAATCGTGGCTCGCGAAAAATACTGATCCGCCCAAGGGTGTCCCGTTTTTTCCCTGGTTTAACTCCGACGGCTACGTTGGCATGGCGAAGAAAGTTGGAGAGCCCATGCCGGAAAAAATGACTCGGGCTGATGCGATCGCATTCAATGGATTTGAGATGAGAAGTTATCTCGATGTGCCCTATCGCGGAACCATTGCGATGTCCCGACAGCTTGAACTCCTGCAAGCCTATGCCGCGTGCATTTCCTACGTCGATGCACAGGTCGGGAAGATTCTCGCGGCATTGGAAAAGACAGGGGAGCGTGATAATACGATCGTTCTCCTGTGGTCCGATCATGGTTGGCACCTCGGTGAAATGAGCGCATGGGGAAAAATGACGAACTACGAAATCGCAAATCGCATCCCGCTGATCATTTCCGCCCCCGGCGGCAAAACGGGAAACACAAAAAGCCTCGCAGAACTCGTCGACCTCTATCCGACGCTCTGCGATCTGGCAGGCGTGAAAAAACCCAATCACCTGGAAGGGGAGTCGCTCGTGGACACAGTTCGTGAAGGGAAGCTGGAAGAAGATCCCGTTCGCCACGAGTACGTTCGCTACAATGGTCGTTATCATGGCCGAGCTCTACGGACGTCGACTCATCGGTATGTGCGGTGGGTGAATCGCAAAGGGGAACTGGAGCTGGAGGAGCTATACAATCTGGAGACTGATCCGCATGAGACAACGAATCTCGCGTCAAGTCAGCCAGCGGAGTTGGAAGAACTGCGAGCCACTCTGCTGAAGCAGTAAAGACTCAGTTCACCAGTTCCTCCTTTCGCAAGAGTCGGAAACGGCTCGTAGCGTTTTTGTGTCTGGTCTTCGCTCGTCCTCACCTCAATCCCAAACGCGTCTCCAACTCTCCCCGCCACTTCACCGTTTCCTCGTTCCTTGCATCAGCATTGGCGGAGATGTTTCGTTCGTAGAATGTGATGAGCTGTTCGTGAAGTTCTTTTCGGATATCCTCGGAGAGAACTTCCGGCTGGGCAAAGTAGCTGGGCTTGGGGCTCGTGTTCTGGGCGATGCAGCGATAGAGAAAGATGCGGTCGTAGGTGCTTTTTAAGGGCAGCCGATCCAGCTCGCGGAATGTCTCTCGCAGGACTTCCTGGTTTGCATCGAATTTGCTGAGGAGGTGGGCGAGCTCGATTCCGTAGACCCAATTAGGGTTGCGGTAGCGATTCGTGGGATCGTACATTCCTGCGGTTTCTCTGGCGACTATGCCAAGGGTCTGCCGCACCAGGCTAAGCAGGTAGGCATCCATCGCTTTCTTACCGAGTTTCTTGCCGCCCTTCCAGATCAGTTCCGACCCGGCAATCCAACCGGCGGCGAGAAGCGGATTTGATGTGAGCAGCATTTTACCTCCCTGCCAGAGATAGCGCATCGGCTTGAGATAGGGCTGCAACTCTTCGTACTTCTTGTAAACGGTACTGGCCTTTCTCACGTTGTCGAAGGCCTTACGCAAATTCATCTGCTGGAATTCGACGACAGGAAGTTCTTCCAGCAAAAGGATGATCTGAATGGAGGCTCGGTTTACCGCCTTGAGAATGTCTTCGAGGTTCAGTTCGAGCAGAGGGCGGTCGGACTCGGGCTGGTAGATCCGGGCGATGGACTCGGTGAAGGAAACGAGATCAAGCAAGAGGGTTCGACTCTCGAATTTTCCTTCGCTCCAGTATACTCCGGAGGAAAAGCGTTGCAGCATCAGGTCGGCTTCGTCGTCGAGCAGCGTAGCGACGCGGTCGTCCATTGTCATGTGCGCTTCGTCTTTCCAATCGACTGCGTGTAGCAGTTTGTAGTCGGGAAACTCCATGAACTCTCCATAGGCCATGAGAACCTTTTCGAGATCCGCTCGCTTGCTGTCGAGTCGGCTCGCTTCGCCCTGGATGGCACGCCTCGCGATCTCGACGACGTCTTCTTCCTTTGGCTCTTCCTCTTCCCGAATGCGGGCGAAGCCGATGACCATCAATCCTGTGAGTGAGCCGATCACGAGAACCCAGCGCAGCCACTCGGGATCCGTTGTCGCAAAAAAGCCTCCGACTGCTAGAAGCGAAAACAAAATGCCCGCAGCGAGCCGTCCTCCACTGTTCAGGAGGGACTGCTTTCCAAGGGAGTTGGCGTAAGACTTTTCTTTTGCCTGTTCCTCTACCAACTCGATTTCTTCCATGGTCCTGAATCAGGAGCTTTTCACAGCTTCGTAGATCTCAGCCAGCTCAATGAGAAGCGGTTCCAGCTTCTCGTAGTAGGCGTCTTCCTCCATCTCGCCCTTTTTCCGGCGCAGGGCCTTTACCGAGCGTTCCAATTCGTTGCGTCGAGCGCGTTGTTCAGGAGAAAGGAGTTTCTCTAATTCGCTTCTGACGAGGACACGCTGCATTGCAAGTTCTCCATCTGGTGCCGCTTCTTTACTGGGAGTCTGGGTGGCGGTGACACCTTCATACCATTCGGCGCGGGACCCAAGCTTGTCTCCATTGTCATCGAGAATGGCGTGCTCGGTGGCGAGGCGGCTTTTGTTCTCGTAAAAACTCGCTACCTTTTCCGACGCGTAGATGAATCCCTCAAGAAGAGAAACTTGCTCGTCGTTGTCGACATCTGCATCGGTGAGGCCGCCGATTGCTTCCGCAAAATAATCGCCGAAACGGGTGTAGAAAACTTCCGCTTCATTCTTCGTTGCGGTTATGATGACGCGCTGTTCCCGAGATAGCTTTCTCACAAAAGAGCCGCTCGATGAAGCGGTATTGATTACGGTGAGTTCCCCTTCGTAGGCGTCGACCCATTTGGCCAGTTCGTCGTCGGTGAAATCAGGGCCGTGCAAATTGAACTTCACGGCGCGGCTGTCAAAACTGCCATGCCCGATCAGCACGATCCAGAGAGAGGGTTCCTCCACTTCTGCGATCGTTTTCTCAATTTGCTCGACGGGGGTGGAGCCGCCTTTTTCTTTTTCGATCCGCGTGAAGGCAGCGCCTCCTCGTTCTGCAGCTGTTTTCCAGAGATCGGCATTCTTGGAAAAGACTTCATCGTATTCGTCTGTTCCGGCAGTACCGACTACCACGAGAACGCGTAACTCTTCATCAGCGGTCAGGCTGAGATGAGGAAGCAAAATGGCGAGAGCCAAAAAGAAAAACCGGTTCATATCAAAGAATGCCCTGCTTGCGACGAATGATCCATTCTCCAAGGAAGAAGGCGAGCGCGAGGAGAAAGAGCCATGGTGCGTGCCATAGCGGGCGCTTTCGGACTTCCGTTACGGGCAGTTCAAGTCCTTCCAGCAACTCCGGGAGACTGGCAAGAGTATCGAGGGTGAACACTTCTCCGCCTGTGGCTGCGGCGATTGCCTCAAGGCGTTCGCGATCCGGACCGAGATGGGCAAACTCGCGCGCTTCCGGATTGAAAGATCGAGCTGTTTCGGCAGTGCCGATTTCTTCTCCATCTCCGTCAACGACTGTTGCCTTCACCAGATAGCCGCTCCCCGCATCAGAAGCATGCTCGGCGGTAAACAGGCCCGGTTCGTCGAGTGAGGGCTCTGCCGTAATCTGGGTCGTCTCTCCCGCATCATCCGTCACGGAGAGGACTACGGTCGCGTCATCCTGCTCTCGGAAATTCTCCTGCCGAACTCGGACGGAAAGTTTTGTCAGGGGAAGTCCGCCGGCATCGAGTTCCTCCTTCTCCATTTCAACGCGGCTTGGAACTTCAGCGACGCTCCAGCGCAGCAATTGACGCCATGTCTTCGCGAGCTCGCCCTGCTGCTCTGAGTCCTTCATTGCCCAGCGCCAGAAATCCGCAACCGGGACAGCCGCTGCTTTTCCTTCTCCATATCGCTGCGTCACGATGGCAGGGAGGGTGCGATCCTGGGCGTCTTTCACGGTGGCGAGCAGACTCGCTCCGGGCTTGATCGCGTTGAGTTGGTTGACGGCAAAAAACGGAGGCATGTAGGCGAGGCGAGTCACTTCTTCCTCCTTGCCGGCACGCAGACGCATCCATGGGGCGAGCCATCCCTCACGAGTGAGGTTGTAACTTGCTTCCAGGGCGGGCTCGCTCGGGGCTGACCTTTCGAGGTAGACTGGGAGGATGCGGGCAATGGGGGTGTTGTTCCACTGACCGGGCTGAAAGGATTCCTGACCTCCGAGCATGATCAATGTTCCGCCACGGCGGGAAACGAATCGTTCGATTAACTCCTGTTGCTCGAGAGTAAAGAACTCCGCCTCGATATCATCGAGAATGATTGTTCGATAGTGGGGAAACAGTGCTTCCTCGGTAATGGGAAAACCATCGCGTAGCTCTTCAGGAGCAGCGGTATTCAGGCGGACGAGGACAGGCTCGTCGTAGCGCTGAGTCTCTTCCGGAATGTCGCTCTGGAATCCGCGGAAAAGAGGATTGCTCGATTCACCGGTGCGTCCACGCCATTCGAATTTTGGTTCCCGCTTTGCGATTCGAATCAACCCTACCATGTCGAGTTCAGCATCTTCGGCGATGGAGCGTCGGAGAAATTTGTATTCCCAGTTGGGTCGACCGCTCACATAGAGAACGCGGTAGGGGCCGCTTCCCGGATTCACGACGACGCGTTGCTGGTTGTTGGCTTCTGTCGCCTCCGCAATCGGGTTTTCTCCTTTCTGTCGAATCCCTACGGTGAGGAAGGACACCCCGGGAGGAATCGCTCCCAGTCGGATACGAACCCTCCTCTTGTGGGCACCTGGTTCATTCGGAAAAGCGACGGACTCTTTCCCGAGTTCGTTGCCCTTGTCGTTGGCGACGAATATCTCAACGGGTTTCGGGAAAACACCGAGCGCTCTGGCATCGATCGTCAAAGTGATGCGCGCGTCTTCGAACTGAGTTGTCTGAGCATCGACGCGAAAGATCGAAAGGTCATTCGCGTCAGGTGCTTCTTCTCCAATCACGATGGGAAAGATCGGTGTTTTTTCCTCTGCGGCATTGGCTGCCTCGAGCCAGGCTTCCCATTTTTCCGTATCGGTTGCGTTGCCATCGCTCAGCAGAACCGAGGCGACATGGGGGCGATTCTGGAAGCGAGATTCGATGCTGTTGAGAGCAGCGACGAGATTCGAGCCGGGGCGGGAAAAATCGAGATCGCTGTAGTCGTCGGTGCGGCGAAGAGTTCGGTCGAAGAGAAAAGTCTGCAGGCGAAAGGTGTCTCCGATCTTCTCCAGCCATTCGGGAAAGACTGCTGCTTCATCGGTCGCCAGAGCCGCTTTCAGTTGCTCGGAGGGAGCGGGTTGTTGCTTTGTCAGGGGAACGTTGATTCCTGAAGAGTTATCAGCCACGATGACGACATCATTGGCATTTTTCTTTGGTTGCTCATCGAGATGAACTGGCTCCATGAGCGCGAGCACGAGCAGAACGAGCCCGACAGCTTTCAGGAACAGAGCGAAAAACTTCGCCCCTCCGCGGAGAGGGGAAGAGCGATAGCTGAGAAAAATAATCAGCAGAGCAGCTGCTCCCAGGCCAGCCGCAGTCCAGCCCCACGACTCGCTCGCAAAGGCGATCGAGGCGAGTGTTGGGGAAAAGCTGGAGGAGCTGAGAATCATAGATGAAGAACCGAAGGTGGGCGCGAATGATCGCCACTACCAAGTCGCCGCGAATGATTGAAGAATCTTCTGCGAAAGTAAATCAGTGAATATTCGAGTTAATGAGTGGTTCGTTTTCGCTGCTTTAGTTTCCCGCGCCGAGCTGCTCGTAGTATCGCCGAACCAAGTCACGAAATTCCGAAGGCACGGGATCGCGATCGATGGGGGCGAGTGGATTTTCTTTGTTCAGCTTGGCAATTTCTTCACTGATACGCTGGCGCAGTTCGACCAGCGGTTCCGTGATGCGCTGATCGATAGCTCCTGCTTGAGGAGCCTGATTGTCGCGGGAGAAATCGATTCTCATCTGGCGGGCGTTATCGGCGACACGTCTCGCGTCGTCCCGGAGATCCTGCTGCTGCAGCATTTCACTGATCCGGCCAAGTCGGTCACGGAAGTCTTCGTAGTCCTCACCCGTGATAGCACCCTCTTCCCGCTTCTCCGACTGCTGGTTAAAAAACAGTTTCTGACTGCTCAATTGTCCGCCCGTAGGCATCTGCCCGCCACGTCCGTCTCCACCCGTGCTGAGGGCGCCGCGTCGGTTTCCTGAATTGCCTGCCATCTGTTGCTGGCCTTCACCTTCACCCTGGCCTTTACCTTTACCTTTGCCCTTACCCTTGCCTTCTGCTTTGGCCTGTCCTTTCTCGCCAGCTTTACCCTGACCCGGCTGAGGCGCCCCCGGCTGCTGACCTTGAGCGAGGCCTTTCTCGCCCTTTTCTCCTTTACCTTTTCCGGCTTTTTCACCCGAACCTCTCTCGCCGGCCTTGCCTTCTTCCTGTCCGGGGCCTGGTTGCGGAGTTGAGCCTTCTTCTGGGTTCTCTCCCGAACCAGCCTCTGCTAAATTTTGTTCGCCTTTTCCTTCGCCTGCTTTCTGACCTTTTTCGCCAGCCTTGCCTTTACCTGGTTGTGGTTGTCCCTTTTCCCCGGCCTTTCCAGCCGAGGCCTGTTCGCCAGGCTGCCCTTCGCCAGACTTGGATTCCTGTCCTTCCTGACCTTGTCCATTCTCTGCCAACTCGTTCGGCTCACCTTCTCCGGTAGCGGGATCTTCGGTCTTTTCTCCGCTTTCAAACAGTCTCTTTGACTCAGCTTCCGTCTGTTCGATCAGTTGGTCCAGCTCGGAGCGGGCAAGACGCAATGCATCGGCTTCGCTACCGAGAACGCTTTCGGCGGCTTGCTCGATGCTTTCTTTGAGTTCTTCAATTCCACGCGAGGCGGCTTGCTCGGGCTCGATTGCCTGATTGGGACGATTGTAAAAGGTGTAGTCCCGGGCATCCTCGAGTGATTCCTGGGTCCCATTCATCATCGTGTTGCGGACGGCTTCGTAGAGGGAATCTGAGAGAATCGGTTCGGACTCCTCGGCTTCTTCGCTGAGACGCTTCATCTCCTCGATCACGTCGCTGAGATTGCGGGATTGATCGGAAAGTTCTCGAGCAAGCTCGCTACGCGCTTTCTGCTCCTCTCCCGAGTCGAAAGGATCGTCTGATCGGCTCTCCGAGAGGTTCTCTAGTTTCTCACTGATCTGCTGCTGATTTTCAGCCAGCTCCCGAGCAGAATCCCGGATGCCGCGCATCTCTTCGGCGAAACGATTGGAAGTCCGCTGCCGAAAGTCTTCCTCCATATCTTCCAATTCTTCCTGCGCGCGGGTCGCCGAGTTGGCCGCGTCTGCGAGGTCGCCTTCCTCCAGTTTGTCGGCCGTCTCCTTAATGTTCTCGCGTGCCCTATCCAGTTCCTCTCGTTCTTCGGCCAGTCGCGTCTGATTTTCCTGGGAATCCATGCGCTCGGACAGGTTGTCCGTTTCGCGGAGCAATTCCCGCTGCTCTTCCTGGAGACGTTTGAGCTGGCGTTCGATCTCTTCTTTTTCCTGCTGGTTTGCGTCCTGCAGTTGTTCTTCGAGTTCCTTGATCTTCTTCGCGATCGCTTCCTGACGTTTCGCGAGTTCCTTCAATCGGCTGAGAATGGCTAGATTCTCCTGTTGCTCTTCTGACTGTTGCTCCTCCTGGGCTTTGGAGTTTTCCTCGTATTTCAGCTCCTTCTGCTCGAGCTCGAGATTCATGTTCTTTTGTCTCTGCTGCTGCGACTGGCCTTTCGAGGGCTCCTTCTGCATGGAGATTTCTGACTCCCGATTCCGTGCTTCGATGAGTTTGGCGAAAACGGAACGCGCGGTCTGGTGGGCGGGAGAGATCAGATTCCCGTCCCGCTTTTCCGCCACTTCAGCGAATTGCGTCGCGGCGTCACCCATCAGTTTCAGTGCTTCGGTGTAGATCTCTTTCAGCTTCGCGTCCTCCGCTTTTTCGATGACCTCGCCGGCTTTATCCGCAACCACCAGTTGCGACTTGGCGACGACGTCGATGTCACTGATCCATTCCTCGATCTTCTTTCCGATATCGAAATCTCTCCGTAACTTCCACGCGGCGTTGATGACTTCTTTCTGCAACTCAAGCAATTTGCCGGAGTCTCCACCTTCTCCACCTTCCCCGCTCTGTGGCTGGCCTTCGCGGATGATTTCTTCAAAAAAGCGCACCTCGGCGAAAAACATGTCACTGGTCGTGCGCCTGATTTCTCCCTCGCTGTTGCGATCTTCTGCCCAGAAGTAGTAGGTCAGAAGCTGCTTTGGCTCGGCGTCCAGTTTTTCCATCTCCACGCTTGAGATTAGTGGGTGCTGTTTGCCGCCTGGGAGTGGCGTTTCGGTCAGGGTTTCGGAGACTTCGTCGCCGATGAACTGGTAAGCGAAGCCAGCCTTTTCAATCTTCACGTCGTCCTGAACGGTTGCTTCAATCGGCAGCTCCTGAACGGCTGAAATCTCGAAATCCTTTCCCGGAAAGGTCAGTTTCAATTCCGGTGGCAGATTTTCTTTCACATTCACCGTGAGCCATGGCGGACGTTTGTTGGAACGATCTGCTTCGTCGATGAGGTGAACTCGGTAGCGCTGGCTTTTCAAGGGCAAATGCGAGGCGACGAGGATCGTGGGGTCGGAGGAATCAGGCTTCAGTGGGATGGAGACTTCGTCTTCACCGTAGAGCTCGGCGAATGCGAGCGGCTTGTTGACCTGCAATCTCCATTCGACTTCGGAACCTTCCATCACGGTGATTTTTCGCGTGTCGGTAATGGTCTCCGGCCCTTTCTCAAGAAATGCCGGGGATGTGATCACGGCATCCGCATGTTCCAGTTTGGGAAATTCAAAAACCTGGATCGAAAAGGATTCGGATTGCGTGTTGTCGAAGCGGACAAAATATTCCCCGGCGAGGTCCACCTTGGGAAGGAGGGCGGAAAAATCTCCGTCCTCGAGGCCAATCTGCATCGGGACGCGTTTTTCCCCATCGGCGTTTTTCATGACGAGCATGGCATCCGGTGGGGCCTGCTCAGGAAACGTAGCTTCGACAACGAGGCGCGAGCCTTTCTCCAGTTCCACATCGCCAGGTGAAACTTCGATCACAATCTCTGGAGCTTCGGGAACTTCCTCTTTGACGAGATTCTTGGTGGCAATGTCAGGGCGATTCCCGGGACCCACTCCGAGCAACAACCAGATCGATAGGCAAAATGCGATGACGGCAGCAAACTGCGTCCACGCCGCAGCGAGGAGGCGACGAGCGGAGACTTTGCGCACCCACTGGTTTTTCACAGCGTGTTCCGAGACTTCGGAAAAAAGCTGTTTCTGGAGATAACCCAGCTCGCCATTCTCGTCGGGCTTCTGATCCATCGCCGCGAGGAGCGCCGAGCGGAGGTCGGGGTGATTTTCCTCCACTTTTTGCGCGAGATACCGCATGTCTGGCTGTCGCGATGCGCGCGCCAGGCAAATCCCGGCAAGCAAGGTAAGAACACCGAGCCACCCAAAAACCACTTTCCATGACCACCAGTCGCGAAAGATTGCCATCGCGAGAAGGCCAAAAAAACCAATCGTACCCAGCGCGAGAACGAAAATCACGACGCGCCGGCGTCGAAGCGTTGTCTCCGCATCCAGAATAGGATTGAGAATTTGGGCGAGAAGTTTTTCGATCATTTCAGGCAAAGTTGGTTACGCCGCAGCGGGTTCCTTGGCGGATGAGGGCCGTCCCGCCAACCACGATTCCGCGATCAGGAAGATCAGGGCGGCAAGGATGAGCCATTTCCACAGCTTCTGAGACTCTTCTTTCTCCTCCGATTCTAGACGTTCCAGCTGGGTTTTTGTTAGCTTGCTGCGGTCGGCTTCGACGGCTTCGTTGATGAGGGGAATGTTCCATTCTTGGAAAGAGGCAAAGGGATCGACTGGGGCTGTGTTGCCCTCGGTGGGATGAAGATTCACAGCGACGAGTTGTTTCGACTCTTCTTCGGAACTTTCCTTCTCATAGAACCCCGGCTTGCTGTGTTCGGTTTCGCCGACATACAAAGTCGCTGCCGAGCGAATGCTGAATCCGGTGTGCTCAAGAATCGAGAAAAGGAGGGGCACAAATTTCGATGAAAGCGCGAGTTGGCTTTCGCTGGGCTCCCAACCTGAAAGAAAAGCGAAAACCGTTCCCTTTCCAACTTTCGTTTCCACCAGGGCGGGGAATTCTCCGTCAAAACTTGCGAGGACTCGCGTATCGTCTTCGAGATCCTTGGGCAGGGAAAGGATGCGGTGCTTCCAGAATCGAATTTTGGTGAAATCTCTGATGCGTGCGCGGGCGAAAGGCTCGAGTACGGAGTGCTCGAAATCGAGATCAGCAAAGAGAGCGTAATCATCAACATCGGCTTCGCTGATTTCCCAGGATCCTTTTCCTGTAACGGCTGCGAGCGCGCTGGCCTCGGCATTCGAAGAGGGAACGGCGATGACGAGCCCGCCTGCTTCCGCAAACTTCTGCAATCGTGCCCCGGCTTCTGCGGACCACGACCCGGCGGCTACGATGACTTCGGTTTCCTCAGGCCATGGATCGCTTGGATTTACTGCGACGGTGACAATGGGATTCAAGGTCGGCGTTGGTTGCAAGGCGCGGCGGAGGTAGAAAAGCGGCGACCCTGCAGACTCGGCCGGAGAATCCCCCGCCAGAAAATGAACCCGCAATGGGCGAGCGCGGACTGGTGAGACATAGATCTCGTTGTCGAAGAGGTGATTGTCACCCTCGACTGCGAGAATGCCGCGTTCCGCAGCATCCGGTCTTGGGGTGGATGTCAGGATGCGGCTAGAGCCCGGAGCGATTGTGGCTTCGACGGCTGTATCGGGGAACCCTTTCCAGGAAAAAACGGCAGAAGCACTTTCTGAGTCAGCCGCGTTCCGGATCCGGACGCGGTATACTTCCGCTTCTTCGATGTTTGCTCGTGGAGGTGTCGCGGCAAGATTCGCGGAGAGGTTGCCGGGAGCTTTCACTGTCAGGGCGACCGGTTTTACCTCCACTTCCTCGGGCCAGGCTCCCTCGCGGAGTCGATCAGTTTGCGCACCCTCCTGAAAGTCACTGATGATAACGAGCTCGCGCGTTCGAGCCGGGCTGTCCGCGTCGGCCGCGAGCAGGAGATCGGCAGCTTCGACCATCGCCCCTCCGATGTCCGTTCCTTTCCAGGTCAGGGAGTCCTTTTTCAGAAAGCCGTCGATGGCGGCGGCTCGGGCGCGTTCTCCGAGAGCGGCCCACGATGGCAGGTCCGCCAGCACTGTGAGTTCCTCGTCAAAAACAGCAAAGGCGACTTCGTCATTGGTGCCATAGCGGGATAGAGCATCCTTCGCTTCAGTGAGGGCTCGTTGCCAGAGATCCTCCCGCTGCATTGACGCGCTTTGATCGACGAGAATAACAGCCCGGGTCTTCGCGGCAACTTCGTTGGGGAGAGTGAGCGATCGGAAGAAAGGTCGGGTAAAAGCAAAAGCGAGGAGAAGAAGCGCGAGGCAGCGGAGCGCAAGAAGCAGCCATCTCTCCAGCCGGGTTCGGCGGGTAAGGCGCTCCGGCGTTTTCTCCAGAAACATATGGGAGCTGAACGGAATATGCTCCTTTGGCGGACGCCTCCGCAAATGCAGCAGAATCGGCACCGCAAGGGCGGCGGCTCCGAGGAGATAGAGCGGGAAAAGAAAACTCACGACAAAGAGAAATCTGGCATGCTTTCAAATGCCCGGCGAGCACGTTTTCGCGGGGCGATGGGATGAATCCGTATGCAGAAACTCTTGCCTCTGCTTAGGAATTTACTCGCGATCGGACTTAACCCTCTTGAGTGCAGGACCTAGCAGGGTTGATTGGCTGGCCCAACAGGGTCAGGTATCAGGGGTCGAGTTCTCTTCCTGACTTTTCGTTTCGCTCACGACCTCTGCATCCACCGTGATCACATCGGGGCGATTTACCGTTTCGGGTGGTGCTCCCATGGCTTCTCCTGCCACGCGGATTCGGTCCTTGAGTTTGGTTTTTACGACCGCTCGGACGATGTCGCGCACGTTTGGAATCAGAAGAGAAAATCCGATCGCGTCGGTGAGAAATCCGGGAGTCAGCAGGACGGCTCCGGCGATTAGAATCATGAGCCCATCCATGACTTCTTCATGGGGCAGCTTTCCGGACGAAATCGCTGCCTGATACTTGTGCAGTGCCTTGAGTCCCTGGGACTTGGTCAGGTAGGCTCCGAGCACTGCGGTTATGACAATGATCGCCAAGGTGGTCGGAATCCCGATGCGATTGCCGAGCGCCATAAAGATGCACAGCTCAAGAACAGGGACGCCGATGAAAAGTAGTAGAAGTCGGAGAAACATGGTTTTGCCTTTTGGTTCCTTGTAACTGATACGTGTAATTGCCCCGAATCATACAGTGGAATTTCACCGTGATTTTGTAACGCTTTGACAGCTTTTGCGATGATCAGGTTACACTGGGGCTATGAAGAGGTTAGTTACACCGTCCGATATTGGTGGTAGCAGAAATTTGCCACACGGTTTCGCCGAGGCACTACGCGGTCTCTTCGGGGATATCGCGGCAATGCTTGAGACGATACCCGCCATCGACGGGCAGGATCGTGCCGGTGATGTAGTCAGCTTCGCGGGAGCAGAGATAGGCGGCGGCATGCCCGACATCCTCTGGTAATCCGAGCCGTCCCCAGGGGAGTTTTTTCGCCTCTTCGGCCATGGTTTCGTCGTTGTAATGATGACGTTCGCCCGGAGTATCGATCCAGCCGGGTTCAATCGAATTGACGTTGATGTGGTGCTCGAAAAGCTCCACGGCCATAGTCTGCATCATGGTATTTACGGCGGCTTTGGCAGCACTGTAGGCGACGCACCGGGCGTTGGGAATGCGGGCGAGGACGCTGGTGATGAAGACTATTTTCCCCGTCTTTTCGTTTTCCACGAGATGCTGGCAAACGAGTTGGCTCATGTTAAAGGCGCCGAGAAGAGCGGAATCGAGAATCGCCTCGAAGTCTTCGGGCTTGTAGTTGAGAAAGCTTTCCCGGCGATTGAAAGCGGGGACGTGGACGAGGCAATCGACCGTGCCGAATTCGTCGAGGGCGGACTGAAGGGTGTTTTCCGACCCTTCGCGGGTGAAGGCATCAGACTCGACGCCGACACACGACACTCCGAGATTCCGAATCGTTTCCACGCCGCTGGCTAATTCTTCGCTGCCGGGTCGATCGGATAAAACAATCGATGCTCCGGCACGCGCCAGCTGCTTTGCACAGCCGAGGCCGATTCCGCGTGCTCCTCCGGTGATGATGGCGACTTTTCCTTCCAGGCTCATGTTGCGGAGTGTAGCGGATCAGGCGCGATTTGCGAAAGACTCTTTCACGTGAGTATCGATCGAAACCGACTCTTGACCGATGCGGCTTCTCTGCTGAGCTTGCGCCGTGACCGAAGAACAAAAACAGCAATTGGAAAGTGGCATTCGTGATGTCGTGGATTTTCCCAAACCAGGGATCGTTTTCAAGGACATCACTCCTCTATTGGCTAACGGAGATCTTTTTCGCCTGACCACGGAACTCTTTATCGAAACTCTCAATGGGCAGGTGCCGGACAAGATTATCGGGATCGATGCTCGGGGCTTCATCTTCGGTGCGGCGATCGCAGATCGTTTGGGCGTAGGGTTTATTCCGGTTAGGAAAAAGGGCAAACTTCCCTGGGACACGACAGGTGTGGCCTACTCGCTCGAGTACGGCGAAGCGCATGTCGAGATTCACAGAGATGCTGTTTCCGAGGGCGAGAAGGTGATGCTGGTTGATGATCTACTCGCGACGGGAGGGACAGCCGGTGCGGCAATCAAGTTGGTGAAGGAGCTCGGCGGGGACATTCTCGGGATGGCCTTTTTGATAGAGCTGGCCTTCCTCGAAGGGCAAAAGAATCTGGACCCTGACATTGATTTAACGTCTCTGCTGACCTACTGAGTGTGTTCGTTAGTATTCCTTCCTATGAGCTACGAAAGTGACGTCCTGCGGGATTGGTATCTGCTATTTCACTACGGAACGCCGGAGGAAATTCTGGCCGATGCTGGTTTCGATTTGGCGGGTTTGTCGAAAGGCTGCACCCGATTTCCTGTCGCGACGGTTGAGGCTGCGAATGTTACCGAGCCTATCGGACGAGCACTCGATATTGGCTGTGCGGTTGGGCGGTCGACTTTCGAACTGTCAAAAGTTGCAGACGAAGTCATCGGAATCGATTTCTCACAGAGTTTTGTCGACGTTGCGGAGGAAGTCCGGTCCGGGAAAGAGCCGATCTATCGACGTTATTCGGAGATGCATTTGAGCGAGGAACTTAAAGCTCAGCTTCCGGAAGGAGGAAAGCCGGAGGGGGTTTCTTTTGAGCAGGGCGACGCCATGAATTTGCGCGCTGACCTTGGTTCTTTTGATCTGGTCCATGCGGCGAACTTGCTTTGTCGCTTGCCCGAACCGCTGCGCTTTCTTCATCGCCTTTCTGATCTGGTGAATCCTGGGGGCACGCTGGTTATGGCAACTCCGGCAACCTGGATGGAAGAATACACGCCCGCAGAAAATGCGCCGAAAGGGCGAACACTGGATTTTCTGCAGGAACATCTCGCCGATTCCTTTGAGCTTCGCGAGGTGAGTGAAATTCCATTTCTCATTCGTGAACACCAGAGGAAGTTTCAGCTCAGCACATCGCAGACGAGCGTCTGGGTGAGACAGTGAGGCTACGCAAATCAGTCGTCGACAGAGGGGCGCAGAGCGATGAGGCTGGGCGCCTCATGAAAAATACGATTGTCTATCTTACGGTTCTCTCTGCAGGTCTGTTTCTCGGTTCCTGCGAGAAAGCTTCCGACGGTGGTGCCGCTGGCGGTGACACCAAAAAAGCAGACGGCTGGGTTTCTCTTTTCGATGGAAAAACCCTTAACGGCTGGAAGCCATCCACTCTCGGTTCTGCCGAATACTCTGTCGTCGATGGAGCGATTCACGGCGTTACAGTCGAAGGCAGTCCGAATACCTTTCTTCTCAGTGAAAAGCAGTTCGGCGATTTCGAACTGGAGTTTGAAGTGAAGGTTCACGACAGCCTGAATTCCGGATGTCAGATTCGCTCACGGGAAAAGGCAGAGGCCGACCTTGCCAACACCGGTAAGAATGGAAAGCCGGCGAAAGACCTCAACCGTTTCTTCGGTCCCCAGGTTGAGATTGAAGCGTCTCCCGGACAAGCAGGATATATTTACGGCGAAGCAACTGGTCGCGGTTGGCTTTCTCCTGAACCACAGGACAAAGAGCACTCCCATGATTTCATGAAAAATGGTGAGTGGAACAAGTTCCGCATCGTAGCTAATGGCGTTCGGATTCAGACCTTTATCAACGGCAACGCTGTCGCTGACCTTTCTGATGAAGGAATCTACGAGACGCATCCCAAGGGCCACATTGGCTTGCAGGTGCACGGTATCAAAAAGGGAACGGGTCCTTTTGATGTTTCCTGGAAAAACATTCGCATCAAGGAACTGAAGTAAGATTTTTCTCCCGAATCAAAACGCGTTGGTGCGAGCAATCGTGCTAACGCGTTTTTTGTGCCCTTTGCTATTCGCCCCAGATACTCACCAACTCAGGAGCGATACCTCCAACGATGTTGTTGTGCCCCGCTCCGCGAACGGAGATAAACTGTATCTTTGATTGCGATTCATCCGAGGCGGCCAGGGCCCGTCCCATCGAGTCGGGGATAAGCTTGTCTGAATCTCCGTGAAAGATAGTCACCTCGATCTCGCGACCGGATGCGAGCAGGCCGTCGATGGATTTCTCGTTGTCGTATCGATGACGGAGAAAGGGAACGACTGCAGGACCCATCTGCTGGCGCGCCATTGCCGCCATCGTCGTGAAGGGAGCGATCGCGATGACACGATTCAGTTCGTGACGATGGGCAAAATCGAGCGCGACGGCGCAACCCAGCGATTGTCCAGTCGTGCTTGAGCGCTCCAGGAGTTCCTTCTCGGAAATGCCAAAACTTTCCGCGAGCGCGGGGATGGCAGCATCGATGGATTTAGCGATCCGGTCCGGACTGGGGCTGCCCTCGTTGAATCCGTATCCTGGATAGTCGAAAAGAACGAATGCGACTTCAGGGTTTTTGACTGCCTCGACCAGTCCGAGCCAATCCAGGCCAACAGAACCATTCCCGCAGAAGATCCACCAGATTCGTTTCGGTGGGGTGCTGCTTTCCCGCTTGGGCAGAAGAAGATATTGCTTCTTCCCATTGGAAAAAAAGGAAAGTGCCTGCACACGATCGAGCCCTTCCGTAGACGAGTGGTACTTTCGTGGAAAGTAAATGAACCGCCCCTGACAAAAATATAACACAGCGATAAAGAGCAGAGCCAGTCCAAGGATGGTGATGACCAGCCCCTTCATCCGGATTTACTTCTTTCTTTTGAAAATCGCAACATGGCGATCCACGGATTTCCCTTCCGTTATCAGTTCCCGGGTCTCGGAGTTGAATTCGGAACTAATGAGTTCGCCGCCGAGTCGCTTGATCGCTTCCAGCGCGAGCTCGTGCTCCTTATCGAAATAACTCGTGATGATGAGACGACCTTCGTCATCCAGTTTTCCCAGGGCCTGATCGTAAATTTCTTCCCAGGTCTTTGCGCCATTCCAGTAGTTCTGGTGGCGCATGAATACGAAGTCGAAGTTTTCTCCCAGTTCCGCGTGTTGATCCAGCTTGCTTGCGTCTCCAGTGAGGAATTCGCACTCGCGAGTGCCGGGGCGGTTTTCCAAATCCCGCTTTCCGCCGAAGCGTCGCTGGGCGTCTTCGATTTCCCGCGCCCGGACATCCATTCCCGTGAGACGAACTTCCCCGTCTTTGTTGCCACGGAGGTCAGCGATGAAGTCGGTTAGCACCTCAGCTTCCCGACATTCCCCGCAGGCGATGTCGAGAATGCGAGTCTCGTCGCGGCTCTCGAGTCGCCGACGAACCTGAGCCTCATCGTCTCCGAGCACCTTTCGGAGCATCTTCTTGAGACGGATGAGGTCCTCTTCGTCTTCGGATCGGAATTTTGCCGACATGAAAGGCTTGCCCTTGGATTATTCAGCCTTTTTGTCTTCGTGGTGCTTCTGATAGTGCTCTTTCAGCACATCGCGACCGAAGTCACCATCGAAGTCACGCCAGACCGCATGAACATGGTTGGCGTCGTTCTGTGTGTTGGCATATTCGAGAAGGAAGGTGGGACCCTGGACGCGGTAGTAGTGGGGATCTCCTTTTTCCGTTCCACCGGCCCAGGCGAAAATGATCTTGTCGAGCCCGGCTTCTTCAATCTTGGCGAGCTCGTCTCTCGCGACCTTGTCGCGGGTGCGCTTTACGTAGACGCGAATGAGTTGCTGCAAATTTTGCTGCTGCTCTTCATTGAGAGCGGACTGGGCAATGCCAGCGTCGCCTAGGGACTCCACGGTCGACTCGGCTGCGGTGAGAATATCGCGCGGGGCTTTTTCCTCAACGATCGCTTTGGCGCGCTGTTTGTCGTTCAGTGATTGGACGAGGCGGCGGGCGACATTTTCTTCCCGAGCGAGAACTTGGAGGCCTTTGCGCTGGCCCTTGGGAATTTTGCCGGGGTTCGATGCGAAGAAACTGGGCGTAACCGAAGTGACTTTTCCATCGGCGATTGTGAAATTGAGCGAAAGGTGGTGGCCCTCCATTTTCCATCCCCAGGCCTTTGCGCCGGGTTCACCAAAAACGGTGAAGTAGTACATCTCCGTATCGCGCTTTGCATCCTGCTCCATCTCCCAGAGGACGTGCTCGAGGCTCATGATCTGCGTGCTGGTAAGATACCCTCGGTGGCTCAGGCCCGTGCTGAGCAATGCATAGGCGAGGTGGCGCTGCTGGGGCTCCATATCCTTGAGGGTGAGACCAATCCGCATTTCCTCACCTTCGAAAGGCTTCGGAATGAAATGCCAGTTTTCCCGTTCTTCAGCGGTGAGCTTGTAGGTGGCCTGAGCTTTTTGTTCCGCAGAAAGCGCCTGTAGCCAGACTTTTGCGGCATCAGCCATTTCTTTGGCTGCCTCGTGAGCGGAGAGTGTGGAGCTGCCAAAAAGAGCAACAAGGGTCAAAAAGGAAAACAATGGTTTCATGGTCGCGTAGTTAGCCAAGGATTTCGGGAAAGGGCAAGGGGGCAATTCGCGCCTCAGTCATTTCTATTTGTGCCAAAAAAGCCTCTCATCTCTGTAACGGAGCTTCTCCCGGCATCGTCTTTCCCTGTGAATAACCTTGGGAGAAATCCCAAACTTTCGCTATCTTCTCATAGATTGGGAATCGCCCGATCGGGAACTGGTAGACCATGTTCTTTTTTGAAACAGCCCGGACCAAGTATCACGTGGAAACCGAAAATACGGAGACCAGACCTGATGAGTCCGAATTGGTAGGCCTCGCGCAGCGTGGAGACGAAGACGCGTTTGTCGAGTTAGCGAAACGCTATCGTCCCAAGGTCTGGTCGACGGCATCCCGGTTTGCTCGTTCGCGGGCGGAGTTGGAGGATCTGACGCAGGATCTCTTTCTGAAGATCTGGAAAGGAATACCAGGCTATCGCGCGGACTCTCCGTTCGAGAATTGGCTGATGACGGTGACGGTTCGGGGCTGCTATGATTTTCTTCGCAAGCATCGCCGACGCCGCGAGACAGAAACCCTGGTAGATCCGCAGGAAAGTCGGGAAGCTCGCGATGAAACGACTGAGCGTGACCAAAACCGTCGCGATGCCTGGGAAGCTGTTCAGGTTTTGCTATCCCACCTGAATGCAAAAGACAGGACGATCATCACATTACTCGATCTGGAGGAACGAGGAGTTAGAGAAACCGCGCGACTCACCGGTTGGAGTGAATCCAATGTAAAAGTTCGGGCTCATCGAGCGCGGAAAAAGATGAAGACAATTTTTGAAGAACTGGGAATGGAATCATGAAAGAAGAAAATTCTATGGAACACCTGTTTGAAAAGGCAAAAGAGATCCTGCCCTTTGGCGAAGCCGGAGAATTCGGATTTGAGACGCGGCTGCGAGCCGCGATGGCAGATGCCTCGCTGGGCTTTTCCGAGACGATCGCACGGTTTTCGTGGCGGTTTTCTTTTGCCGTATTGCCGGTCGCGATTGGTATCGCTGTCTTTCTCGCCTTTCAGCAACACGGAGTTTTGCCGGAGGGGCTCGGTGGGCTCGGTGGGCTCATGGTTCAGTGGTCTCAGTATTTTCCTGTCGAAATCTAGGTATGGCTGGAAAAACCAAACTGAAAGCAGGTTGCGGCGTAGCCTTGGTATTCGCAGGAGGATTTCTCTGCGGAGTCATCGCGCTGTTTATCCTGATGGTGAAAGTAATTCCCCTCAGCGAAGGATGGCGCGACGAGGAATCAAAGAAGTTTGTGGTAAACCACCTCGCAAATCAGCTGAATTTAACGGAAGAACAGCTCGTCAAAGCGACTCCGATTATTCACGAAGCTTTGGATAAAAGATATCGGCATCGCAAGACCTACGTAGAGGCCGATATCGAATTGACGCGGGCGGCATTTGAAAGCCTCCGGCCTATTCTGAATGAAGATCAGATCGAAAACGCTGAACGGAAACTCAAGAATTGGATAGCGGGTAAAGAGCGCTTTTTGATCGGCGTTGAGAGTGAGGAAAAGATAGAGAAGGGCGCTGTGCTGAAGGAGTGATATCGATCAGCCGTCCCTGCTATCGCACGTAAGCGGGAGCTTGCCCCTCCCCGCTTCGCGCTGGCGATGCGGGAGAGAGGCATTTGAAATTAGATCATTGAAGCAATCACGAGCGCCACGACGCTCATCAGCTTCAGAAGAATGTTCAGCGATGGTCCCGAAGTATCCTTAAACGGATCTCCGACGGTATCACCGACAACGGCTGCCTTGTGAGCCTCGGTACCTTTTCCAAGCTGCTCACCATTCACTTCGAAACCTTCTTCGATCATCTTCTTCGCGTTGTCCCAGGCGCCACCAGCGTTGGATTGGAAGAGGGCGAGAAGAACTCCGGTAACGGTGACTCCGGCGAGCAGTCCACCAAGCATTTCGGCTCCACCAATGAATCCAACCAGCACAGGCGCAGCAACAGCAAGCAGTCCTGGTTTGATCATTTCGCGAATCGCGGCCTTGGTCGAAATCTCAACACACTTGCCATATTCGGCTTCGGAAATGGCTTGGTCGAAAATGCCACGATCCTCTTCGGACCATTCATCCATGGACTTATCTTCGTTGCGATTCATCGCATCGAGACCGGCTTTGAGTCCGGGGATCTCACGGAACTGACGGCGCACCTCTTCAATCATGGACATGGCAGCGCGACCGACGGCTTCCATGGAGAAAGCCGAGAAAAGGAAAGGCAGCATGCCTCCGACAAAAAGGGCAGCGACCACTTTCGGGTCGGTTACCTCAATGCTTAACTTGGCATCGTGCGTTGCCTCCCAGGTTGTTTTGAAGGCCGCAAAAAGTGCGAGAGCAGTAAGCGCAGCTGATCCGATCGCGAATCCTTTTCCGATCGCGGCTGTCGTATTTCCAACTGCATCGAGCTTGTCTGTGCGCTGGCGAACTTCCGGCTCGAGTTCGCTCATCTCTGCGATACCACCGGCATTGTCCGAGATGGGACCGTAGGCGTCGACAGCGAGCTGGATGCCGGTATTGCTTAGCATGCCGACCGCTGCGATTGCGATACCGTAAAGACCAGCAAGGTGATACGAGGCGAGGATTGTCGAAGCGAGAACAATGATGGGCAGAGCGGTGGAAATCATTCCCACACCGAGTCCGGCGATGATATTCGTGGCCGATCCGGTTACAGACTGGCGGACAATGCCGATGACAGGCTTCGTTCCGGTTCCGGTGTAGTGTTCGGTGATGTAACCAATCGCGATCCCGGAGACGAGACCGAGAGCGATCGCTCCGAAAACACCCATGGAAGTGAATTCCTTTCCATCGACGGTCCATTTATCAGGAAGAACCTGTCCGATGATGATGAATGCACCGATGAGGAGAATGACCCCGGCGGTAATTTCTCCAATATTCAGGGCGCGGTGTGGACTGCCGCCTTCTTTGACACGGACGAGGAAAGTTCCAATGATGGAGGACACGATTCCGAGAGCCGCAAGCAGGAGGGGAAGAACTACGCCGCCAAGTGGCAGTTCGGAGTATTCCGGAAGAACCATGAAGACACTTCCCAGGACCATCGTTCCGATGATCGATCCGACATAGGACTCGAAAAGGTCAGCTCCCATACCGGCCACGTCTCCCACATTGTCACCCACGTTATCCGCGATCGTTGCGGGGTTGAGCGGGTGATCCTCTGGGATTCCGGCTTCCACTTTTCCGACGAGGTCGGCGCCGACGTCAGCCGCTTTGGTGTAGATACCGCCACCGACACGAGCAAAGAGAGCGATGGACGAAGCACCGAAAGAGAAACCGGTGATGATTGTCATCAGCTTGCCAATGGAACCAGCATCGGTTCCGATCATGCTTCCGAAAATGAGGATCAGTGATCCGAGACCGAGCAATCCGAGACCGACAACGCCGAGTCCCATGACCGATCCGCCGGCAAAGGCGATCTTCAGACCCTCGCCAAGACTGACTCGGGCACCGTTAGTGGTGCGAACGTTCGCTTTTGTCGCAACCCGCATTCCGATGAATCCAGCCAGAGCCGAGCAGATCGCTCCGACGATGAAGGAGACCGCAACCAGCGGAGAATTGTTCTCCGGATCACGAAATCCCATGAAAGCGAGAAGGACGGCGATGCAGACGACGAAGATCGCAAGGACCTTGTATTCGGCCCGGAGGAAGGCCATGGCACCGACAGCAATATTGTCGGCGATCTTCTTCATCGTGTCAGTTCCCGGATCTTGTTTGCTGACCCAGGAAGAGCGCCAGAAAGTGAAGCCAAGAGCAATGATTCCGAAGATTGGTATGAGTACCAAGAGAGTGTTCATGAGTTCGGTAGTAACGGTGGGGGTTTGTAAAGTGTGAATTGGAATATAAAATTGTATACAACGCAAGACCCGTAATTAGCAAAATGCGTATCAAAAGTAGTGGGCCTGATTGATATCAGGGGAGTTATCTCACCCGCCGCTCGTTCTGAAAACGGTTCTGCCGAATTCCTTTCGGAGCCTCATTCGCCTCGGCAATACGTTGGTGAAGCTTCTCAGAAAGTTCAGAGATTACACCGACGAAATCTTCGCCACCGGAGTGCGCGAGATTTTTCAGTTCCTCCGGATCATCCTGACAACCATACAACTCGACACCTTCTGCGCCTTTTTCGCCCCATTCCGTGTAGCGAAAGCGCTCTGTGCGAATGGAGTAGCCCTGCATGTATTGGCTCAGGGCTGACTCCCGTGGCTTCACAGAGGAATTATCCATTGATGCCGCGAGGCTCACCCCGGAGAGGAAATCAGGAGCCTCCAGTCCGCTCAACTCTGCCAGCGTCGGATAGATGTCGACCATCTCGACCGGCGAAGTTACAACGCCGCCTTTGTCTCTCTGGTCGGGAGAAGAAATGATCAGCGGAACGCGGGTCGCATTCTCAAAAAGCGTCGTTTTCTGCCAGTGACCGTGCTCGCCCATGTGGTAGCCGTGGTCCGAAGTGAAAACGACTACCGTGTCCTTCGCCAGTCCCGTAGTTTCCAGTGTCTCTAACACTTTACCAACCTGAGCATCGGCAAAACTGATCGTAGCGTAGTAAGCCTGGATCGCCTGCTTTGCGAGGTCATCAGCGAGATTGATCTGTTCCTTTTTTCGACGAATCGATTTGAGAGCCGGCTCAGGAATCGTCTTGTCGTATCCCTCCGGGACTTCGGGCACGACGATCTGATCAAGAGGGTACATGTCGAAATACTTCTTCGGGGCGACATATGGCGTGTGGGGACGGAACAATCCGACGGCGAGAAAGAAGGGGCGGTCTTCACGGTGGTAGCGTTGCAGTTCTGCCACTGCCGCGTCGGCGATCATGCCATCGGTTTGCTCTTCGTCAGTTCCTTCTGCTGCAAGCCAACTCAGCGTCGCGCCGAAGGTGCCGGGCTTGAGAGTGAAAATTTTGGACTCCTCTTCGACATCACGGCCTCGCGGATTGATCGTGTAGTTCCACGAGTAGGGATCGTCGTGGCCACTCGTGCCGATGTGCTTCGGGACGTTGTAGTGATAGAGTTTTCCGATCCGTGTCGCAAAGAAACCGTTGTTCCGATACATCTGAGAAACTGTCGTCACATTGGGAATGTGCTCGCGAATGTAAATCGCATTTTTGTGGATCAGGGTTTGGTCTGGATACAGGCCGGTGAGAAATGAAGCCCGGCTTGGGCCGCAGAGAGCGTACTGACAATAGGCTCGATCGAAGCGAGTTCCCCGTTCAGCGAGTCGGTCAATATTCGGGGTCTTTACCAGCGGGTGGCCGTAACTCCCGAGGTCGCAGTTGAGATCGTCACAGATGAGGAAAACAACGTTCTTTTTCTCCGCTGCTATTGCCGGGAGAAGAAATCCAATGAGAAAGAGAGATGTAAGAAAGCGATTCATCGCTGCGAGAATAGAAGCCCGATTGCCGACAAGCAAGACCCACGATTAGACAGGGTATGGTCGGTGATTAAACAGGGCCAGGTCATCCACCCTACCCTGTTTGGTATCGCAGGGGACACAATCTGATTGCGCATCCCCATATTTTTGTCGTTAGATGGCGGCATGCTGAATTGGATCTGGATGGGAATGATCGTCGTCGGAGTGATCGTGGCGGCGTTGCTGGATCAATTGACCGGCTCGAACGGAATTGTGGAGGGCATGTTCTCCATGGTGAAGGTGGGGGTGGTAAACATCGTCATTCCTCTCAGTGCCATCATGATGCTCTGGTTGGGGATCATGCGCCTCGCAGAAGTATCGGGTGCGATCCAGGCCGTTTCCCGGTTTGTCAGGCCAATCATGACGCGGCTTTTTCCGGATGTTCCGAACGATCACCCTGCCATGAGCGCGATGGTGATGAACATGGCAGCGAACATGCTGGGCTTGGGTAATGCAGCGACGCCCCTGGGATTGAAGGCAATGCAACACCTCGACGAGCTGAATCCGCAAAAAGGCACGGCTACCAACGCGATGTGCACCTTTCTTGCGATCAATACCAGTTCCGTAACATTGATTCCGGCAACGGCGATTGGCTTGCTAGCTGCCCAGGGCATTGCTGAGCCCTACGCGATTGTAGGAACGACAATTGGAGCGACACTTTTCTCCACTATCGTTGCGATCCTTGCGGTGAAGACTTTTGAGAAGATGCCCATCTTCAATCGAGTATCGGCTGTCTCGGGCGGAGAGGCAGATGCAGGAGGTGAGAAAGAATCGATTGCGAAAGATCGAACCATCTCCGGGCGCGGCAGAGTAATTCTCGGGCTGATCCTCGCGATCTTTCTCGGGATCGTATGGTTGGAGATGTTTCCCGAGAAACGCGTCGCCTTGCAGGAAACCCTCGGACTTCGGGAAATTGCGATTCAACTCGATGCCGATGGAGCGACTTTGGAAGAAGAAGACCTCGATAAAACGCGATCGGGTTTTCAGCGGTTTCTTTCGGCGATTTCCGTTGCTGCGATTCCTTTCGTGCTTGTCTTCTTTGTGGTGTTTGCCGCTTTGAAACGAATCCCCGTCTACGAAGAATTTGTCGAGGGTGCGAAGGAAGGGTGGAACGTCGCGGTGAGGATCATGCCGTTCATTGTGGCTATGTTAGCTGCGCTCGCAATGCTGCGAAATTCCGGTGCATTGTTCCTCTTTCAGAATTTGCTCCGGCCTGTGCTGGAGTTCGTGAAGTTTCCACCCGAGCTTGTGCCGATGGCATTGATGCGCCCCCTCAGCGGTAGCGGAAGCCAGGGAGTGCTCGTCGAAATTTTGACCAATGAAGGGCTTTCCGAGACGATCAAGTATACGGCGGCAACCATGTTCGGTTCTACCGAAACGACGTTCTACGTCCTCGCCGTCTACTTCGGCTCGGTTGCGGTGCGCCGCACTCGCCACGCGCTTGCAGCGGGGCTTTGTGCGGACCTTGCCGGTGTGATCGCGGCGGTCGTGATTTGCCGCGCGATGTTCGGGTAGACTGCCTGCCAAGAGGAATTCACTCTCCGGTTCGCGTCAGCAGTAATGGGCCAACGAACTGGTGGGCGCGAAAGAAATCCATCATCGCTGCTACTATACTGCCTCGACGAAAGAAGCGTTACCCCGGAGGATTTCGCTACTCGTCCAACACCAGGATTTCCACTTTCCGGAATTCAACGGGGTGGCTCTCTGACTGCAGAGAAATCGTCCCGGAGCTCAGCTCGATTTTCCCGCCGGCTTTCTCGATCATTTTCTCGGATTCCGGATGAGCGCCATCGAGGACTGGCTTCTGATACTTGAGAACGGTTTTGCCTTCGATGATGTGGTGGATTACTTCATGCCCCCGCACTTCGACCTCCGCAGTGACCCACTGATCGCCATGATAGGTTTTCGAATTCGACTTCGTGCAGTGGGGTTTGAATAACTTGCCATCCATAAAAACATGCGTTCCCGGAGTGCAGAGGTTTCCCGTTGTCCGATCTGCTTTGCCGTCCCCTCCGAGAAGCTGGACTTCGATTGAAACCGGAAAGTCCTGGTCTTCAACCATCGTCGCTGGATCCTGACCGTGCACCATGATCCCGCTGTTCCGATATGCCCAGCCCGGCCCTCCCTTTACCTGATCACCGGTGAAGCGATACTCGAGACGGAGGCGGTAGTTGGAGTAGGGAGTCTTGTAAAAGAGATGGCCAAAGGTTTCGTTGAACTCCTCATAGTTCTCGTAGCCCGCCTTGAGGACTCCATCCTCGACTCGGAATGTTTTTCGCGAATCTTCCCCGTACTTTTCATAACGGATCTTCGGCGTCCAGCCGTCCAGGTTTTTGCCATTAAACAAGGATATCCATTTTTCATCGGACGCCTTGTCATCAGTGAGGGCAACGGTCGTAATAAACGCGATAGCGAGTAAAGCGATGAGTTGGGGGGTAAAGGAGAAAACTTTCATGAGGATATTTCTAACTCATACCGGGGAAGGCAGGCATCTACCAGCCCGAATTTAGTCCAGGCTCTTTGCCTGCTAATTTCACTAATCAGGTTTTCGGGAATTCCTAACTTCCTCATTTCTTTGAGAGCAAGCGCCGCCGCAGGGAATGCTTTTACCTTGTGGCGCAGAACTGGTCGACCGTCGGTCGGTCTACAATGTCCCTACCCCGTCCGGCATCGAAACCTGGTATCCACTGGCTCATGCCGGACTGATCTATGAAGTCGAATCGCAACTGCGATCTGCTGGCTTCCAACTCACGGGGGAGCATCATGCTCTTTCTCACGAGGGAGCCGGACACTCACGGCCAACCCCTCTTTTCTCTTGTAAATTTTCGTTTTGGATTTGCCTGGAATAGCGGAGATGTATAGCAAGATGGGATGAATCAAAAGTTGACGGAATGCATCAACTCAGGCTGAGCAAGTATAACTTTTGCCACGATGCAATAGCTTCCGGTGGCTCTGGAAAGAATCCGGTCGGCGTTCTTCAGCCGGGATTTGTTGATCCTTCAGTGCCCCTCATTAGTCATCTCCAACCTGGTTCGTTCGCTGCAGGTCATAGGCGCTTTCCGGCCCCGCTCCTTTTCGGGAAAACGCTCTCCGAATCTCAGCGGCGATCTCCTCAGCCCGTGGTGCGAAGTCTTCGTTCCATCGGGGCGGAAAATCTTGAGACTCAAATCCTCGTGGCACCTGCTGCCGGTAAAGATGCAAAAACAGGAAGCGATAGGCGATGTGCTCGTCGGAATATGGAGTGCGATCCTCACCGCCAAATTTCCCCAAATACCGCTGAAGAGCAAAGAAGGCGAGATGGTTTAGACGATCATCTTGGTGAAGCCGGCGTTCCTTGACGATCGGATCGACGTAGAGACTGAAATCACCAGTGTCTTGGCCTTCGACTTCCTTGAGCAAACGCCAACCGTCCAACCGCAGCGCGCACCACCCGAGAGCCTCACGTTCCAGCTCTGACTCTTCCACGTAGTCCGGGTAGGCCTTCATAGCTCGTTTACCTCCAAATGCTTTTTCACCTCACTCTCCCCGCTCCTCCTCCCGCAGGATATCCTCCATCGGCGCTGCGAAATCAGCGGCGTTCAGTTCCTGGGAACGCATCGCACTCACCTTGCGGTTGAAGGCCCGCGACGAGGTGCGGACTCCTCGAGCATCGGCTTGCGCAGTGGCCGCATTGCTCCGCTTGATATTCATCTGTGCTGCCGTCGCGATTGCATCCTGGTTCGCGGCGAGGAAGAGAAACTCCCAGCCATCTTTGTCCTGGCGCTTGCGAATCATCTTCGCGATGTCCTGCCAATCATGCTTCCGCGAGGCATTTTCCAATCCGTCAGTGAAGATAGCGAAGATGACCTGATCGGGACGGTCCTTTTTCGGTAGATTCTTGATCCGCTTCCGGAAGTTCTTGATCGTCTTCCCGATTGCGTCGAGCAAGGCGGTGGTGCCAAGAGGACGATACGTTTCCTGATCGAGGCAGGTGACCTCGCTCACCGGGAGATTGTCGAAGGGAACTTCATCTTCGTCATCGAAGAGCATCAGGGTAATCCGGGCGATGCCATCGACCGCCTGCTGTTCGCGGAGGAATTCGTTGAATCCGGCAACGGCTGCCTCAGCGTGGGGATTCATCGATCCGGAGCGATCGAGAATAAAAGCGATTTCGGTGACGGGTGACTTTTCGGATTTCTTTTGCGGTTTTTTACTCATGCCGACAGACTCGCACATGGGGTCGGACATCGGCGGGGTGATGGCCGGCGATCCTGCAAAAAAGTAGTCAGAAAGATGACACACC
>Ga0181568_10000233_pt1 | contig 47952 bp, 32 predicted proteins | sample 101ome_20_FD_133758 | JGI IMG/M metagenome (GOLD analysis project Ga0181568, IMG submission 133758) | Coastal salt marsh microbial communities from the Groves Creek Marsh, Skidaway Island, Georgia - 101404AT metaG (megahit assembly) | ecosystem: Environmental > Aquatic > Marine > Intertidal...
GAACCATCATAACCTTTTGCAATTGCTTTGAACATTTTCATTTCCTTTTCTTTCATTTCCTAACGTTTCCCCTATTATACATATCGGCTAGGATTTGTCAAGGGCTAAAATATTTTTTTTGGATTTTTTTTGCGTGTGCAAATCCCATGCCAAACGTGCCGCATAGGGTAATACCCCTCCTTTGGGGGGTTTGCGGCGGGCTGTCAACCCCCCCATCGGTGGGGTGTACAGTTGTTCACCTATTCTTGAGTTCGTTGTTTGCTGCGATCATGCCATACAGAACAGCGTACTGCTCTTGGCCCTTGTACGTCTTGAGTTTACGTGCTGCAACTTCAAGCCATATCTTCAGGTGTGGCGTTGACATAGTAGCGAAGAAAGGGGCGTAGTCCTTAGCGGTAGGGTAAATTACTGTTGTCATTTTCTTTTCCTTGGTGGTTTCCTTTTCCTTATATCGACATTATACAGACTCATTTTTGAATGTCAAGCGAAAAAATATTTTTTTGTCGATTTTTGGGTTGTCATGGTAGAATCAGGAAATTTCTCAAATTTTCTGCCTGTTTGGTACAATAATTGCTCTACCCCACCAATGAGTGGTTCGCGGCCACCCTACAACCCCTATGTAGAGGGGGTTTTATCTTGTGGATATTTTCTTCGGTTTTGGCATAGAAATTGCTAGGTGGTCCATACACAATCACCAATCAAATAATTAAAGTATTACCCAATCCTTCTCGATTGCCCCTTATTGTTGCAAAAAAGAACTAAAAGAGTGTATAAGTAAGTAAGGAGACTATTATGAGTAACAATCAGAATGATCCAAAACAATTGGATTGCAACTTATGCATGCAGGCAACTGCTGCTTTTCAGCAAGAAATAGAAAACGATTTATCTACTGAGGATTCTTCCTTAGCAGAAATTTTAGGAAAGGACGAACAAGAGGATGGAAACGAAACCGTTAAAGACGACGGATAAACTTGTAGTAGAGAGCTGTGAAATTACGAATCACGGCCCCAGAATAACCTTGAAGGGTTGCGAATATGCTAAAGAGTTAAGACTTAAGCATTTTGGCATAGATCCCGATTTATTTACATTTAGCTCTGTATTTGAATTAGACTACTTCTTCTATTATGAGTTATGCCACTATAAAGGTGCAGAAACTGTAATGAGAGAGGTTGGCGTTGGTGAATTAGCAAAAGACGAAGAGTTTTATTATGTAGATAGAAGATACTGCATGTATCACCAAACTGGTGAAAATAATTATACGCCCTCGCCCTCATTTTACGTTGACGCACTTAAGGATTCCCAAACAGCTGATGAATATTTGATTATTTCATACAGCCCCATAGCCAATGCTATGCAACTATTTCTCAACCCCCACAGCATTCCGTTCACGGATGTATATGGCCCCTCTAGTGTTACAATCAGTGAAAACTCCGTATTAGGTAGATTAGATGGTTCAGTTCAATCAATCAACATAACAGACTTACTTAAAAAGCCCATAGTTCTTAACAGTAAAAAATTACCGCCAAAAGCCACGAAGGGTACTATTATAATGGACAGTGCAGATGGTATGATAAAAATTTACAACGGGGAAGTATGGAAGACTTTAAAGTATGAAGATACCTAAAAACATGTCTGAGGAAGAGACATTAGAAAAAATAAATCTAGTAATTGATAGAATCGCCCCAAGATATACATTTAACGGTTATGACGTAAACGATATCAAGCAAGAATCTTTCATTATATGCGTTGAAGCTCTTGAGCGATATGATCAAAAGCGCCCTCTTGAAAACTTCTTATCAGTCAACTTGTCAAACCGCCTGAAGAATTTTGTTAGAGATAACTTCGGCAACGCAAAGGATGTAGAAAAGAAGAAGATCTCTTGTCCCTCAAACATAACCCACGATTACTCAAACACTCTTTCTTATGAAGAGGACATTCATCTTAAGATTCAGATGGACGAAATAACAGAGAAAATAGACAGAAATTTACATTCTTCCTTTAGGTCAGACTACCTTAAGTTTATTAATAATGTCACCATACCAAAAGCCCGCAGAGATCAACTCATTGAGGCACTAAAGGATATTCTTTATGAAGACAGGTAGATTATCCAAAGAAGAAAAACGAACTATAGACAGAATCGCCCCAAGTGTAACTGTAGAGGACATAGCAAAAAAACTAGATAGATCCGTAGACTCCGTAGAGAAGTACATAAAAGAAAACTTAAGGATAGGCATAACTGCCACCGAAGCCGCAGGGTATGAACTAGAAGATCGCCCCTATTGGATCGAACTTCGCCAACAGTTTACTAGCGATGAATTAGAACTGTTTAAGTATCACTGGTCTAGGATTATCTCCCAGTTCAAAGATGATGTTTTTCCTACAGAAGAACTACAGGTAGTTGATGTTATTAAGTTGGAAATCCTTATGAATAGATGCCTAAAGGGTAATAAAGAAAACATTGAACAGATTTCTACTTATGAAGCCATGATCGGTGATGAACGTTCGCGTGATAAAGACCAGCAGGACACTGACTATATTATTAACTTAGAACGCCAAGTTGCTTCGCTAAGGGCATCGCAAGAAAGTCTGAACCGCGATTACCGCGAGTTGCAAGCTAAGAAGTCTGCAATGCTACGTGAGATGAAGGGTACAAGAGAACAGAGAATTAAGCGGCTAGAGGAAAGTAAACAAAGTTTCACAAGTTGGGTGGCGGCGATGATGCAAGACCCAGAACGAATGAAGCGTTATGGAATACAAATGGAGAAGATGAAGGCGGCGATGAAGAAAGAAGAGGAAAGATTATCATCTTTCCATACATATGAAGACGGGACTGTTGATCAACCATTCTTAACACCAGACACAATAAAGGATTAACTAATGAACCCAGAATCACTGGCTGTAATTTTACCATGTTGGAGTGCTGCGATTGGTTTAGAATTATTAGTGGTTGGTTTCTTCTACAACTTAGCTAAGGATAAAAAATGAAAGCTGTCATAACGGGCGTTACGGGACAGGATGGAAGCCATCTTGCAGACCTACTTATAGATAAAGGATACGAAGTTATAGGCGTAACCAGAAGGTGTAGCGTTGACAATACACAAAGAATAAAACACTTAAAAAATAACAAACGATTCAAGTTGTGCGAGGGAGACGTTACTGATGTCAGTAGTGTAATCCATATATTTAAAAGTAACGAATATGTAGATGAAATCTACAATCTAGCGGCACAGTCGCATGTTGCAACCTCTTTTAAACAACCAGCATTAACTTGGGATATTACTGGAAAAGGCTGCTTAAATATCTTGCAAACAATAGTAGATCTAGACATGGAAGATGTTAAGTTTTATCAGGCTTCATCAAGCGAAATGTTTGGCAGCTCTTACGACGTAGACGACGATGGGAGAAAATACCAGAATGAAGAAACCAAATTTATGCCCAATTCCCCATATGCCATTGCCAAGTGCGCTGCTCATCATGCCGTTCGTCTTTTTAGGGATGCTTACAGTCTACATGCTAGCTGTGGTATATTATTTAACCATGAGTGTCCGCGCCGTGGTGACAACTTTGTTACACAGAAAATTATCAAATGGATAGCAGAAATAACTACATGGGAAAGAAAACAGGGAAGCGGCACTGCAACCTTTAGTAATGATTACATACATATTAATGAGAATACATTCCCAAAACTCAGACTTGGCAACCTAGAAGCTTACAGAGATTGGGGATATGCTGGAGATTATGTAGAAGCGATGTGGCTTATGTTACAACAAGTAGAGGGAGATGATTATGTAGTATGCACTGGGAAAACGCACACAATAGCTGAGTTCTTGAATATAGCTTTTTATGAAGCCGGACTTTATGATTACAGTAACTACATAGTGATAGATCCTGCTTTTTATCGCCCCTCAGAGGTAGACTATCTTAGAGGAGATTGTACTAAAGCAAAAATCAAGCTAGGATGGCAACCTAAACACAATCTGGAGGAGTTAGTAAAACTTATGCTGGATGCGAAACTTTAAAATTTTTATCGACATATGCGACATATATTTAGAAATACTAAAATTAGATACCACCAGATATACAATGCCGTTTATGATAATGTTTGTAGAAGCAGACGATCCAGACGGAGCGTGTAATACTGCAATGTTTAGAATAATGGACGAAATAATGTTTTCAGGCGTAAATATTCAAAACAGAATACTTTGTAGGAAATTACGAAGAAAAATAAGAATAGAGAGGATACAATCTTTATGAACAACAGAGAAATTTTTATAGACAACGTAAACAAATTTAACAAAGGCAATAAGTATAACTTTAGTCAAGAAATACTATGGGCTGAAGAAGGATTAGTTCTTTTAGAAGAACCAGATAAATATAAAGATCAGATTAATTTTGCCGTATTCGATAATGATCTTATAGAATTGAGTGAAGAAATTACTTGCTTCCAGTGTACTTTAGACAAACACTTTAAGCATGATCGACAGTTTGCTTTACCATATTCATTTGAAAGAATTGACGAAAAGTTCGATGTAATTAAAGAAGACTCAGACGCCCCAACGGTTGGATTTTGTGGAAATTATGCTCACCCAAGAATAAGACAAGAAACGCTCTTTTCTCTACAAAAAGACGAAAGAATAAAGACAGACTTCATATGGCGGCTGTTCCATAATATGGCTCTTGATCCTAGCGGCGGCTCTTTGGAAGACATGAGATTTGAATTCAAAGAAAACATGAAAGAAAATATCTTTAACGTATGCATGAGAGGAAATGGCAATTTTTCTATAAGATTCTACGAAACTCTATCTTGTGGAAGAATTCCTGTTTTGGTTGATACAGATTTGGTTTTACCCTTTGATGATGTTATAGATTATAATGAGTTCTGTGTTATTTCAAAAACCATTGACGGCCTTAAAAATGATATCATAAGAACTTTTAATAACGGATCTTACATAGAAATGCAAGATAGAGCTTATGAAGTCTATCAAGACTATTTCCATTTAGATATTGTTGGCAAGAGAATCGTAGAGTATTTGGACAGAAACTTATGAGAAGAAACTACGAAGACCCTGTTTACAAAAGGTTTAGACTTGAAGTACTCAAGAGAGACAATTTCAAATGCCAGATGTGTAACACAAAAAGTAAATCAAGATTACATGTTCATCACATAAAACAGTGGTCTAAAGCTTCTGCTTTAAGATATGATATATCTAACGGTATAACTTTGTGCATGTACTGCCATAAGTCAATTACTGGAAAAGAACATCACTACGAAACATTCTTTAAAGAGATAATAGATGGCAAAGAAATATAAGACAGCCCCAGATTTCACAGTGATCAAAGATACTCGTGAACAGGATGGATATTATTTTAGCAAGTTTAATACTTGCGCCGGTATGATAGAACATAAGCTTGACACTGGAGATTATTCCATACAGGGCTTAGAGGATAAGATATGTATAGAGAGAAAGGGGTGCGTCGAAGAGCTTGCCATCAATTTAGGCCAAAAGAAACATGCGTTTCTTAATGAAATAGAAAGAATGCAACCATTTCCTCATAAATACTTAGTGTTAGAATTTTCTCTTGAAGATCTCATCAAGTTTCCAAAAGACACAAGGATACCAGTTAAAAATAAGTCAGCGCTAAAGATAACAGGGAAGTACATGCTTAAGTGCTTGATAGAATTTGAGTTATACAATGACGTACACGTACTCTTCTGCGGAGACAAATATACAGCATTCCTTGCTGTTAGCAGCGTTTTCAAGCGGATTAACGAAATGTATACTATCGGGAGAAAGACATAAGATGAACAACAATGATAAAGACATTCTCTACGATTTCCACAACCACGGGTCTAACATAGACTCAAGAGAAATATTTTTACACAATTACTATAACTCTGGAGACGACGAGAATCCCGGAGTTGATTACAAGATGTCCAACACCTTCATTAAGAACATAAGAGCATTAGATATTAAGTCTGATAAACCAATACTTGTCCACATGCAAAGCGTTGGCGGCGAGTGGTCTGATGGTATGGCTATTTACGACGCAATTACGATGTGTAGATCTCATGTCACAATAATTGCTTATGGACAAGCAGAGTCTATGAGTAGTATTATTTTCCAAGCGGCAGATACTAGATTCATCACCCCACACACATATTTTATGTCTCATTACGGAAGCACAAGTGCCGGTGGAGACTACCTAAATGTTCAGAATTGGGTAAAATACGAAAAGCAGATTTGTGATACTATGTTAGATATATACGCAAATCAGTGTTGTAATGGCAAGTTCTTCATAGAGAAATATGGAAAGGATGCAGTTACTAAGGTAAAGAACTATTTAAGCACAAAGTTAAAATCTGGAGATTGGTATATCACAGCGCAAGAAGCGGTTAACTACGGCTTCGCAGATAAGGTTATTGACTCTTGGCAGAATCTAAATTAAAGAAAATTGATGAAGCTTGGCTTGGGATTGATTCTGTAGATACAGATTTATTCAACCCAATGTCTATTCTTAATGTCTCTGATGACGATTTCAACTTGAAGCTAGCTTGGTTAATGACTAGGCCAGAATATTTATCATTCATAACTAGCGAGATCTTGAACATACAACTATTGCCATCTCAGTCACTGTTCTTAAAAGAGATATGGAATAGAAAGTTTCCTATGCTTATCGCAAGTCGAGGCTTTGGCAAATCATTCATGCTCTCACTCTACGCTGTACTCAGGGCGCTCATACTGCCTCGTAGAAAGGTAGTCGTGGTTGGAGCGGCATTCAGACAGTCTAAAGTTCTTTTTGAGTACATGGAGACGATATGGCGTAATTCTCCAATGCTTAGAGATATATGCGATGGAGATAGCGGTCCACGCAGAGATACAGATAGATGTACATTACGTTTAAATGAAAGCACAGTCACTTGTCTACCACTTGGTGATGGACAAAAAATTAGAGGCCAGAGAGCAAACGATATTATTGCTGACGAATTTGCATCTATACCAAGAGAGATATTTGAAAATGTAGTTGCTGGCTTCGCCGCTGTTAGCTCTGACCCAGTAGAAAACGTCAAAAGATTAGCAGCGAAAGAGAAAGCTAACGAACTTGGAATTGCTTTAGAGCAGCAAGAAAAAGAAGTTAAAAAAGATAATCAGATTGTTCTATCTGGAACTGCTTATTATGATTTTAATCATTTTGCTACATATTGGAAAAAATGGAAAGCTATAATCAGAAGTCAAGGTGATAAAACTAGACTGAGGGAAATTTTTGGAGAGGACGCTCCTGATAATTTTGATTGGAGCCAATATTCGATCATACGAATGCCTTATGAGCTTTTACCAAAAGGTTTCATGGATGCTGATCAAGTAGCTAGATCTAAAGCCACTGTTCACGCTGGTATATATCAGATGGAGTATGGCGCTTGTTTCACTAGAGATAGTCAAGGTTTCTTTAAAAGATCGTTAATAGAATCTTGCGTTGCTAACCAAGATGGAAAAATAACAGATAAGCAAAACCAACCAATATCCTTTGAGGCTTCTCTTATTGGAGATAAAAATAAAAAATACATCTTTGGCGTTGACCCAGCTTCAGAGGTTGACAACTTTAGCATAGTGATTTTGGAAGTACATCCAGATCATAGAAGAATTGTTTACTGTTGGACAACTACTCGTTCTGAACACAAAGAAAAAGTAAAACGTGGATATGTTTCAGAGACAGATTTCTATGCTTATTGCGCTAGAAAAATACGAGACTTGATGATCTTATTTCCTTGTTTGCATATTGCTATGGATGCTCAGGGCGGCGGCGTTGCTGTTATGGAATCTTTGCACGATAAAGATAAACTCAAAGAAGGTGAAATTGCAATATGGCCAGTTATAGATGATGATAAACCAAAAGACACTGATGATGAAAGAGGTCTTCATATTCTTGAAATGTGCCAATTCGCAAAATACGATTGGCTAGCTGAAGCTAATCACGGAATGAGAAAAGACTTTGAAGATAAAGTATTACTTTTTCCAGCATTTGATTCAATCAGCCTTGTAACGTCTGAGCATGAAGACGATATCAAGGGTAGAATGTTTGACACACTTGAAGAGTGCGTATTAGATATTGAAGAACTTAAAGATGAGTTATCCATGATACAAATGTCGCAAACTTCTGCTGGTCGTGACCGTTGGGATACTCCACAAGTTGTTGTTGGTACTGGCAAAAAAAGCAAGATGCGTAAAGATAGATATTCAGCGCTACTAATGGCAAATATGGCATCTAGAGTTTTGCAGAGAACACCAGAGCAGCAAGTGTATCAATTCTATGGCGGGTTTGCTACAAGTGAACACAAGTCTGGTACATCAGAAAAAATGTATAATGGACCTAGCTGGTTCTCAGACAACATGAAAGATGTGTATTAAATAGTACATTCCAATTATCAATCCAATTGAGGTATTTCAATGAGCAATGAAGAAATGTTTACATGGTCTGACGGTGATTCTGCTAGTAAAGCTAAAGCTTTTGAAAATGCTGCTGAGAACGTACATTCATATACTGGGCTGTCAAAAAGTCAAGGCAGTCACTATAGACACTTCATTGATATTGAGCCTAATCGATCAGTTAAACCCGGATTTACTTCTCAGGATTATTATGCCTTCAGGCCAGATGAAGCCGTACCCACCCAGCAGCGCCGTATTATTAGAATGTGCATGGATGCTTATGATAAAGTAGGTATCATTCGCAATATTATTGACTTAATGGGTGATTTTGGTAGCCAAGGCATACAGATTGTACACAGAGATAAGAGCGTAGAAAAGTTCTACCAACAGTGGTTCAGAAGTGTTCATGGCAAAGAAAGATCTGAAAGATTCTTAAACAATTTGTACAAAACTGGAAATGTTATCATTTATAGAAGTTATGCTAAAGTAACTCCTCAACTCAATAATTACATGAAAGCTCTTTCTAGTGATATTAAAGTTGAAGTCCCAAATGTTACCCAGAACGAAATACCTTGGAGATACAACTTTTTCAATCCACTAACTGTCAAAAATAAAGACGGAAATCTCTCCTTATTTCTTGGCTTGAAGAACTACACCATAAGCACCAATTCGTTCTTCGACAAGTTCACTCATGGAGATGTTCCTAACCATGTTTTAGATAGCTTACCACCAAAAGTTAAGCAGGGTATATTGCGCGGCGATAAGGATATACCATTAGATCCTTCTAGACTAAGCATCTTCTATTACAAGAAGGACGATTGGAGGCAGTGGGCTAATCCGATGATTTATGCAATTCTAGATGATATTGTTATGCTTGAAAAGATGAGATTAGCTGATATGTCTGCTCTTGATGGAGCAATATCGAACATTAGACTTTGGACACTTGGTAATCTTGATCACAAAATTTTACCAAACAAAGCAGCTATTAATAAGCTAAGAGATATACTTTCTAGTAATGTTGGCGGTGGAACTATGGAGCTTGTGTGGGGTCCAGAACTTTCCTTCCAAGAATCCAACAGTGAAGTATATAAGTTTCTGGGATCTGAAAAATATACCGCTGTTCTAAATAGCATTTACGCTGGATTAGGTGTTCCTCCAACATTAACTGGAATGGCTAATAATGGCGGTGGTTTTACTAACAACTTCATTTCACTAAAAACATTAGTTGAAAGACTTCAGTACGGAAGAGATCAATTAGTAAGATTTTGGGAGAAAGAGCTTGAAATTATCAGGAAGGCTATGGGCTTTAGATACAAGGCTCACATTCAATTTGATCGCACATCACTTTCTGATGAAGCCGCAGAGAAAAACCTACTAATACAATTAGCTGATAGAGATATAATTAGTCATGAAACACTTCTTGAAAGATTCAAGGAAATACCTCAAATTGAAAATATTCGCATGAAACGCGAATTGACCAAGAGAGATTCTGCTGGTCCTCCCAAGGCTGGACCTTTCCATCCACCACCACCCCCTCCAGTGCCTACCGATAATACAGAGCAGAAACCTGCTAATGATAGTATTCCTACAGACGAGTCAGAAAACGGTAGACCACTATTCAAAAAAGACGATGGGCCAAGGAAACAAAGGGTAGAGCAACCCAGATCAAAACCCGGACTTGCTAAAATTATTGTTAGAGCAGAAAAAACTTGGTCACATATATCAGAAACTATTACAAATGCTTACCTCAAGTCTCTAGACAAGAAAAACCTCAGACAACTCAACAAAGCACAATTTAGATTTCTAGAGCAATTAAAACTGGATGTTTTTACAAATATGAATATTGAGCAAGATATTTCAGATGATATCATTTGTGCTATGCTTAAAAGTAAAACAAAGACCCCAGCTTCCTTTATGGAGCATCTTAGGTCTAATCAAGTTACTTTAGATGAAATGAATATTGATGATTACAGAAAACATGTTATTGGCCTTTATGTTGAACATCTGTACTAATTCTAATTTTTGTAGTTTTTTGTGTATAATCTCTGATAGAGAGGCATAAATGAAAATATATAGACAAGAAATAGAAGACAGCGTATCTGAGCTTGTAAAAGCAAGCTCTAGTATTGCATATTGTATGCCCGCCACGTTGCTATCTAAAGATAGTTCAATTGAAGCAGAATCATCTAATAAGATGAATTTTGATATTGATAAAATCAAAGCTTCAAGCGCAAACCCCGAACAAATTGACTTGTATTATATCAAGTCTGTACTTGTCTCAACTGGCTGGAATAAGAACGATGATGTTTTTACTCCTCAAGCAACTTGGTCTGCTAGGAACAGCCCAGAAGACAAGCAATTCAATCTTATGCACGATGAGAATGATATCATTGGGCATATTACTGGTAGCTACGTTGTTGATAGAAGCGGCGCAGCTATCGCTGATGATACTCAGCCAGATGATTTTGATATTATCACCGAGGCTGTGTTGTATAATAGTTGGACAAAGCCAGAAAATAGAGAGAGGATGAATCAAATCATTGCTGAAATTGAAGAAGGCAAATGGTTTGTTTCTATGGAGTGTTTGTTTGCTGGTTTTGACTATGCACTTATAGATGATAATGGCAATTCAAAGTTACTAGAGAGGAACGAAAGTTCAGCTTTTCTAACTAAACATTTACGAGCTTATGGTGGTAATGGAGAATACGAAGGCTACAAAGTTGGTAGATCATTAAGAGACATTTCTTTTTCTGGCAAGGGTCTTGTATCTAAACCAGCAAATCCAAGAAGTGTTATTCTTGATTCTAGCAGAGCTTTCTCTCTAAATTCTAACTCAAACATTTTAACTAGTTTTCCTAAAGGAGACGATACTATGTCAGATACTAATCTTTTAGAGAAGCAGCTTGCAGAATTACAGAGTGAGCTAGCCTCTGCTAAAGAAGAAAATTCAGCACTTCGACAAGAAATTGAAGCTGCATCCGCAAAAGAGCAGGGCGAAACTGTCGCCAAGCTTGAAGAAACTATCGCTTCAAAAGAAGAAGCAATTAAGGCTCTTGAAGCCAGCGTTGCTGAAAAAGAAGCTTCCATCACAGAACTTCAGCAGACTCTTGAAGCTAAAGAGCATGACATGAAGGAAAAGATGGATGAACTTAACAAGATGAAGAAAGAAGAAAAAGCCCGCAAGAGAATGGCTGCTCTTCTTGATCTTGGTCTTGACACTGAAGAAGCCGAAGAATCAGTTGCTTCTTATGAAGATTTTGATGACGTTACCTTTGAAGCCATCATTGCAGCAATGACAAAGATGGACAAGAAGGTTGGCGTTAAGAAAGAAGAAGAAGAAGCTGCTAAAAAAGAAGTTAAGGCCGAAGAAGTAGCATCAGAAGAAGCTGAAGAAGCTGAAGCTGAAGTCGCTGCTGAAGAGGCTCTTGAAGAAGTGGAAACAACTGAAGCTACTCTTGTAGACGCTTCTGATGAATCCGAAGAACTAGAAGCCACAAGAGCGAGTGTCGCTGAATGGCTCGAAAACAACGTACTTAGCAAATAATTACAGGAGAAAATAATTATGGCTCTAAAATCAGATAGAAATGAAGTACAGACCGACATTAGCTTTTTCTATAACGCAGCTGCAACAACCAGAGGTTGTTTAGTTGCTCATGGTGCTACTGCCGGTACTGGCGCAAGTATGGACGATGGCGCAAACCTTTGCGTTAAGTCAACTAGCGCAGCACCTCTCGGCATCCTTCTTAACGATGTCGTAGACAAAGATCTAACCCGTACCCATCTTAATCAGCACAAAGATGAAGTACAGAAGGGCGGCAAGGTTACTATTCTTCGCAAGGGTTATGTTGTAACTAATAATGTTACTGGTAGCCCAAGCGCTGGTGACACTGCTTATCAGTGCGAAACCACGGCTGGCAACGTAGCCACCAGTGGTACGAATGTAGTTGGCGCATTCCTTACAGCTAAGGATGGCGATGACTATTGCAAAGTCGAAGTAAACCTTCCCTGAACTATACAATAAAAGGAGAAAATTAATATGCCTACAAATGAAAGACCTAGTGATGAATTTATCGCTCTCCTACGTAAGTCAGGTGATAGCGATGTAAATGTGGCTCAGGCTGCACAGCGTGAATTCGCTAAAGCTCTTGAGTTACCACTTCGTAAGGGTGTGCTTGTTGGTAACATCCTTGGTAACATTTTCGAAACCATCAATGTGGAAGCTGGTTCAACAACTGAATTTCCTCTCGACCTTATCAGTCCCGGCCTTGAAGGTGAGCATGTAGCTTACACCAATCCGGGTCATGGTAGAATACCAGAGCGTTCGGTTGAAGGCGATTACGTGATGATCCCAACCTACAGCATCGCATCATCCGTAGATTATCTTCTACGTTATGCCCGCGAAGCTCGTTGGGACATTGTTGGTCGCGCCATGCAGGTCATGGAAGCTGGCTTTGTAAAGAAGATGAACGACGACGGCTGGCACACGCTTCTTGCAGCTGGCGTTGATCGTAACATTCTTGTTTACGACGGTGACGCAACGGCTGGCCTCTTCAGCAAGAGACTTGTTTCTCTTATGCAGACAGTTATGCGTCGTAATTCAGGTGGTAATAGTGCATCTGTTGGTCGTGGTAGACTAACCGATCTCTATGTCTCACCAGAGGCTCTAGAGGACGTTCGCAACTGGGGTCTTGATCAGGTTGATGAAGTTACCCGTCGTGAGATTTACACGGCAGCTGAAGGTGGCGCTCCAATTACGCGCATCTTTGGTGTAAACCTTCACGATCTCGATGAGCTTGGCGAAGGTCAGGAATATCAGACATTCTTCACTAGTGATCTTAGTGGTAATGTCCAGAGTGATGATGTCGAGCTTGTTGTTGGTCTAGATCAGTCTAGCAACGACAGCTTCGTGATGCCAGTTAAGGAGCAGTTACAGGTCTTTGAAGATCCAACTCTCCATCGTCAGCAGCGCGCTGGCTACTATGGCTTCGCAGAGCTTGGCTTTGGTGTTCTAGATAATCGTAGAGTTATCCTCGGATCATTCTAAGTTTTATTATACTAGAGTCGCAATTTAAGCCACCTTCATACTCTTGAGGGTGGCTTTTTTGTGTATATACCTGTAGATTCTATTTTTTGTGGATTTCTCAGGAGGCAACAAATGGCTGCTATTTCAGACTATCTTGAAAAAGAACTTTTGAATTTCATCTTTAGAGGATCAACTTCTTTCTTAGGTCATACTTCTATACCTAATAATCCAGCATTTGGGGATCAAAATGTGCCTTGGGGTAAACCAAGTAATATTTCTATAGCATTATTGAATACTACACCTAAAGACAATGATACTGGCTCTACAATGGATGAAGTGGCAATCTCTTTTACGAATGAAGGAGGTTCAGAAGTCAGCACATTGTACGATAGGGTTAGCCTTGGTAGTCCAAGCGCTGTTGGTAACTCAAAATGGTCAGAAGTTGGTATAGACAATGCTTCAGCGTACTATGTCTACACAGAGGTTCCTGCCGATTCTGGTTACTGGTATCCGTTATATCTAAATGAGAATTCTGTTACTGGTACAGTAGATGGGCCAATAGAATTTACTGAAGACTTTCCGGGTGTACAGTTTTACGCCCCCGCAAATACGGTTCAGAAAAGGAAAGCGGTTAACCCAGATCCACAAGAGATTATTTACAAACTTTATGACGGAAATGGTTTCATTCAAAATCAAACAACTATATCCTTTCCACAGGCTGGTCAAGGGGGATGGGGAACAATTAACGCCGTAGCTATTATGGATAGCGCAACAGTTGGTGAAGGTAACATACTATTTTATTCTCAATTAGAAACTCCTAAAACTGTAGGTCGTGGCGATATTGTTCAGTTTATACCATCATCCTTAGAGCTTAGTGTTAAGTAAGTATGAAAACCACAAGAGATAATTTAATATCCATTATCAACACGGATATTCCAGACAATTCTACAGCTGAAATATCCCCACTTGATATTAGGAAAAATCTTCTTAATATTATCGACTCTGTTAGCAATCTAACAGAAAAAGACGATTTAAGATCTAATAATCTAGAGACTACCCTTAGTCGATCTACAAGAATCGGTGTTTCAACACACGAAAGAAGAAACACTGGTATATTTTCTACAACAGACGATGTTGCTGTTGGTTATGCCGCTTTAAAGTCACAAGTCGAAGCCGCTAGAAATGTTGCTGTTGGAGCCTACGCTTTAACATGCAACATGTACGGAGAAGACAATGTGGCGGTCGGCTATCACTCTCTTGGTAATACTATTGGCGGCTATGCGAACGTTGGCTTGGGAGCTTTCACCCTAGAGAACGTTAAAGATGGTAATTTCAATATTGCAATTGGTCATGGCGCTGGTTACTACATTGGCCGTGATGATACCTACAAGCTTTATATAGCGTCCCATCCAGTTGATTCTGATTATGTTTGCGCCAATCCAACCGGATCAGATTTAATACCATTTATTATTGGTGACATGTCTGAGGGCAATCACAAGTTTGGTATTGGTATAAAAAATTTCGTTGACGATATTTCAATTCTACAAATTGCAGGAAGGCTAGTGCCTTCAGTTGATAACTCATACGACATTGGAAGCTCTAATCATGGCTTCAGATCTGCATATATACACAACTCACTTTATTTTGGATTGAATAGACTTTACTATCTTGATAGCAGCACTAGTTTTGTTCTTACTGACTCGTTCAAGGTAGAAGGAGATCTAACATCTACTGAAAATATTTACTCTGAAGGCAATGCGATTATTAACGGTAGTTTAACTACTGGCGGTGATCTAGCAGTTAATGCTAACTCAATTCTTAATGGCACTGTTGATATAGCTGGTCATTTAAGACCACTTAATGATGTGCAACAAGTTGTTGGTGACGATCAAAAAAGATGGTTATCAGCACATGTTTACAGTCTTTATGTTGATGGCATAGCAAGAATTAATAAATTTGAAGCTATGGAGCAAACTCACTTCAAAAATAAAACAATATTTCTAGCATCAACAGGTGATATGACTTCAATTGATGGTGGAGGCGCAATTTCTCTGTATGACTATTATTCGCCTTCTAACGATCTTCCTACAGAGCCAGTAGGGCATCTTTTAGATGAAGACCTTAATGGTGCTGGCTTAAAAACTTCCAGCCGTGGAATTGATTACTACAGAACATATTCTTTCTCATTTAAATCTAGAGATGGGAGCTTAAAATACCTTGAATCTGACGATGTGTTTTCTCGTTCTTCTTGGAACAGTAATATTAGCATATCAGTTAATGATGGCAAGCATATAAAAACAGAACGAGTTCTGTCAAACGATTCTTTATCTTTAGTTACAGATAATGATGGCTTAGGAGTCTTTTTAAGAAATGGATCTTGCTATTTTGCAAAAGAAGACGATTTATCAATAGACAAGATTGGCAACGCAAACTACAATTTTATAGCCCCATCTGGAACTGTTGACAGATTTGACATCTCTATTTCTAGTCCAGTGTCTGGAGTTAATCTTTTCCAGAGATTCTTAAATAACACTTCTGAATACGAATTTGATAATACTCTTGAAAAACTAGATGGATTCCAGCTAGGCTACGTTAATGATTCAGAGCTTCCACAGCCTTCTTACTTTAACGAAGAAGAAAATCAAAATCCTAACAGATTTATCATCTCTTCGTATAATCAAACTGCTTATGCAAAACGCTGCTTTACCTTGTTACAGGATGGTACAGAGGGTTATGTTGGTGTTACAAATTTTGACAATGCAGAATCTATGCTTCCTGACACCATGTTCAATATCAGAAGCACTGGTAATGCTATTATTCGTACAACTGCTGAGAACGAAAATTATACTGCTGGACTAGAAATTTTAACTAAAGCAAATTGTAAAGATGATGGTTTCGGAATATACAGTATACATAATAGCGGTACAATCAATGTTAGGGTTTACAAAGACGGCATACCAAATGAGCCTATCACTATCGATACTGCTAGTGGTAATGTTGCTATTGCAAATCCACACATGATCACTAATGCTATGCTGTCTCTTGGCGATAAAGATCACTCAAACGCAGTAATATCATTACATCATTCTTCTGGTATTCCAAGCGGTTTTATGGGCTATGGGCAACTCTTCACAAGAGATTTCCCAGAACCCGACGTTCAAACAACTTTGTTATCTTTCATTGATAGTAGCGGCAATTTATTTAATGTTAACATGACCGCATCAACAGGCGGTGTTTCAGACAGGCCAGTAGGAATAGACGATAAAGGAAATACATTCGTAGGAATTAGAACTCCAAACCAAAGATCCAACATAGTTAGCACTACTCTTCGTAATACAATGTATGGTTACGAAGCGCTTACTGATATTGCGGCCAATGCTACTGATAATGTTGCTATTGGATACATCGTTGGTAAAGGAGTTTCTTCTGGCGCTGGCAATGTGTTTATTGGCTCTAATTTAATAGCTGGATCTGCTGATACTAATAACATTGTCATCGGAACTGGTATTACTACAGCTTATTCTAATACCATAGTAATGGGTTACGGAACTCCAACTGTTGTATCTAAGGCTGATGGTATTGATAAGTTTTTTGGTGTAAATAACTCATTGGCCGTATTTGCAAATTCAGACGCAACCTCTTCTATATCTAATATACAACAAAATAGCACACATTACAATGTTGCAAATTTAAATTTTGCTGGAAGCACGTTTGATATCAACAAAAAAACATATTCAGATAGTAACCCATATCTTACTAAGGTTATAGGTATAGATTCCACTAATCCTGCTCCTACTGCTAGTGAAAGTTATGCTATTTCTGAAAATCAAAAAGTTAACATTAATGCAGATCTTCAAGTTCGTGGAGAAATCTTTTTTCCAAATGGAACTAAAATCCCCAACGCTAATTTTATACAAGAGCTTGATACTGCTGAGTCAAATATTGCCACCAACGCCGAAGACATAGCTAATCAGTCCGATAGATTAGACGGCGTAGACGCCAGAATTGACGCCCTTGTGATTGAAGGTGTTGTTACCACAGCAATACAGCCGGGATCTAACAATAGGGGCGGCGATTGGCCTAGTGACAGAATAACTGACGGTTCTAGTTCTAACGATAAGCTAGTGTTCTATATCAAGAGAAAAGTTGTAAATTCTTCAAGCCAATTTGTCAATGCTGAATCTTCTGCTGAACCGCCAAGTGAAGTAGCGGTTGTTCTTAGAGATCCAAATATCGAAGTATATACTGGAGATTACGTAATAGCCATTAAGATTGGAAATGAATACCGTCCAATTTCTATTACTGGAAATAACTAATGAGGATTCTTAAATGGCTCATGATTGTGAACCAACAGGTTGTTTTAGAGGCGAACAAAGAAATCGAAGAATTAAGGCTTCGGCGCAAGATAGGCCGTATCTAGAGTACACTACGCCATCTCCGATTACAACGACAACAACCACCACTACTGCTATACCAGCAGTTGCTCCAGAGGCTCTTACAAACTTAGTTTCTATTCCTGATAGTGGCGCTCTTTGTCCCACTATAGAAACAACAAGACCTCCATTTTATTTTGACGCATTGGGCGGTGACGAGAAGATAGTTACACCAAGCCTGATAACTCACAAATTTAGTCAGAATGGTGTTTTCTCTATTTTTCCATACCCAAATCAAGATGGAGAATTCTTTGCTAATGCGAGTATACTTTTAGTTGGTGGAGGTGGAGGCGGTGGATCATACGATGGAGCCGGCGGTGGTGGCGGTGGAGAAGTTATAAAACAAAATTACACCTTTGGCGAAGGAAGCTATCAGGTTATTATTGGTACTGGTGGACCAAAAGGGGTTAATGGATCAAATACTCAACTTATTGGAACATTCATTGAAGCTATCGGCGGTGGAGCCGGTGGAGATGCTTATAGTGATAATGCTAAACGGGGCGCAAGTGGTGGTGGTGCTGGAGGGAGAAGTAATTCTAGCGGGGCTTTAGGCATACGTGGCAACAATGGCGGTTCTTCTATTGGGAATTTGGGAGGTGGTGGCGGTGGGGGCGCTGGCGAAAGAGGACAGTCAGCAGGATCTATAGTTAATCAAGCTACAGTTAATGCTGGACTTGGTGGCGATGGACTCGCTATTACTATGGATGATAAAACATACACCTACTATTCAGGTGGTGGCGCTGGAGATCCCACAAACGACGCTAATTTACCAAGAAGTCTTGGCGGCGGTGGAAGCACTCTAGAAAAAAACGGACTTCCTAATACCGGAGGCGGTGGTGCTGGTAACGGTGGCGAAGGTGGTACTGGATACTGCGTTATTAGCTATGTGCCAGTTACAACTCCTCCTCCGACAACAACAACTACCACGACTACCACCACTACTACGACTACAACAACGACCACGACAACCACAACAACTACTACCGTCCCTCCAGACCATGTGCTTTTCAGATTTGATTACGAAGACTACAACCTTGTGTATGGTTATGCAGATAAAGATATTGAAATATTTTCAGGGCTAGAATATGAACAAAGATCATCTGTTATAAAAATTCTTCCATCTGGAGATTATGTATTTTACGAAGCTCCATTGATTAGTTTTGCTGGAGAGGGCGCAGAATATGTAGCAAGTGAATTTGCTATTCCAGTTATAGCTCCAGATAATTCATATGTAGAATACCCACTAATATTTCAATTTCCCAATCAGCCTGAAACTAGAGTTTCTGTTTTCTTTGATGGTTCAGCTGAACCTTCTACTACAACTAGCACCACGACAACTACAACCACCTTATCGCCACTTTGTACAAGTATGTATCATAGTGCTGATATATCTATCGATGAATCAGGAGTATGCTCCCAAACCGCAAGATCCGATAGAACATTGTTCCCTTTACAAGTATTTATATCAAGATCTCCATTCCCTAGTGAAATAACTGGAACTTCTGTTGCTGGCTCTGATTTAATTGGTAGCCCTTGGTATGACGGTGTTTATTTTGAGTCTGCAAAAACTGCATCTGAAGCAAGTGATTTTATTGAAAATATGGCAGACGATTACAAATTATCACTACCATATTCTAATGGTGTACATCAAAATATTTTTTATGATCTAAGCTATCCAAGTATTCTAAACAATGAAATCAATACTTCCATCTTTAAAACAGTATACTCAGAACCAAATATTACTTATTTTCTTCAGCTAACCATATCTCTAGATTATAACTGCGTCATATCAAATCCAGACTCTTGCGGTGATGGCACTGAATCAATCAGTGGATTTTCTAAGTTTTATTGTGAAGAAAGATTTGGTGAAGAAACTAACGTTATATTAAATCATATAGTATCTGCCTACAATTATAGGGTATATGGAGAAATGTACCCAGAGTTTTTACCAGACACCATTCTTTATTACATGATAGACTTTGGGACCAGAGAGAAAGTAGTAGGTATATAATGCCAAATACAATAGGTATGGCTGGAAGAACGCACGGTAACGGAAGAGTGGCCGCTTTATCTAAAGCTATTAGTACTTCTGATTTTACTATATCTGGACAAGGCCAAGATTTGTTAATTCAACTTTTTAAGAATACTTTAAATTGGTGCATTAATCCCGTTCCCGTGCCGTTTAGAGGAGGTTTAATTGATGTATTCCTACATTCTACTGGTAATACTTCTTTGGACAACATAATTCAATCACTTGTCAGCAATATAGGCTATTCTTGCACTATTAAACCAGCTTGGTATAAACCTCAAACTATAAGTCGGTGTTGCGCAAGAATCATTATGCCGTCTTATAATGCTAATCTTGGAATAAGAATGGAAGACAGTGTACAAACTGACATCATGTACAATGTTTATAATTACGGAGAAGGCTTGCTACTTGGAGAGTGGTTCCATTTACTTCAGTCTATGCCAACTAGAAGATCCTTCTCCTTATCTACCGATTTAAATGAAGGTCTACATACAATATCGCCAATACTCTTAGACTTAAGCAAAAGAGTAGTTTTTACAACAGTTGATGAGTTATTGTATATAAAGACTAAAGAAAACGATAGCATGTCTTACACTCTGCCCCCATCATTTTCCGTTGGTAATATTTCTAATGATGTAGATTTTGGTGGACATCTTTCGCAGCTTGCTGATATTCGTGACGACGCTGTTGTTTTTTGGTCAACAGACGTTCCAGCTATTTCTAACACAACGACTACTACCACTACAACCACAACCCCTGCGCCTGTTACTTCAGAAAAAATCAAAATGAAGTTATTTAATGTTCAAATGCTTGACTATTGTGGCCCTCAAAATTGGTATCTAGACGGACTAGATAAGGATAAGTTTTCATTTGACGGCAAGCACGTTTACCTTATTAAAAATCTAAAAGAAGAGCAGAATCTAACTTTTGATATCGTTGCAGAAGATTATTTTAATCCAGATAGATTTAACAAAAGAGTACAGCCAGTTTATGTCGTTGCTAGACAGTGTGACGCCCCAATAACTCTGCCCAAGAATTTTGCACAAGCTGCATATTCTTGGCGTGGTTTACCAACAGAAGCTAGTCATAAAAAAACTTGGGGTGAAAATTCTATTACTGGAGTTATTAATAATTTTTCTGAATGGGATGCTACCGGAACAGGAACAGCAGATGATCATAAGATAGCTTATTTAGGTGGTATGCACTCAGACGTAAACGTTTTATGGTTACAATTAAATAACGGTGGAACTGTTAGCGGTAAACTTACTACTAGCCTTTCATCTTTGGAAGGAGGGGGATCTTTATCGTATGATTATGCTGACATGTCTAAAGTTTATTATGTTTATAACACGATCACCGATGATATTCCAACAATTGAGCCTTATCAACACGAAAAAGATATATACGGATCTTTAAATACTGAAAAATTTGAAGATAATGTAAATGTTCAGAGACTTGTTGGTGACGAGTATGGAGTAACTGGTAAAAATAACATAAATTCATTTACATTTAATGTAGAAGATCCAAATGAACTAGATTCTTCAGGCAACAGAGTAAGGGGTGACGCCTACTTGGTTCTTATACTTCGTAAGTCAGATCTACGATCAGAATACGATGATCGTGTTGACTTAGAGGCTTGGTATGGAACTATAGCAACAACACCCCCGCCCGTTTTCGCATACAATGTTTTTATTATCAATAATGTTGAAGGAACAACTTTAAGCACAAACTCTTTGACTTTTACTAGTCAAGCTCAAAATACACCGTTGGAATCTCAACAGTTTACTATTTATAGTGATGATGGCGTGGGAATTAATTCTCTAAGCGCTACTGATAATTCGGAAATTTTAACTGTCGAAGTTGGTACAATTACAACTCCTGTTCAAAGTAGAGTAATTACGGTAAACCTAGAAGAAATGCCTGTTAATGGTGGCGCTGCTACAATTATACTTTCTGGAAGCACCGTAACAACAACAACAACAACACCCCCTCCAACGTACACCTTTAATGTAACTGTGGTTAATAAGTTGACTAAAGCCGATGTCGTAACGCTTTATGGTCAAATAGGTTCAATAGATTACAATGAGTCTTTTATCAACCCTCTTACCACCAGTCCGGGTCAACGATCTCATGGTTACGTGTTCGCATCTCCAGATAGTGGCTATGAGTATGTATCCCCCAATAGGCCCTCATTTTCAATAATATCATCTACAGACCCTTCGTTTTATGCAGTTCTTGGTAATATTGATCAGACAGGCGCTGGCGCATTGACGCAAATAAGTTTCGCAATTGGAAGTATGCCGATTGGTGGCGGCAATGCAACTATCCACATTACTCCTCCAGAGCCAACCGCTATAGTTACAACAACTACTACAACCACAACCACAGCCGAACCTTGTAGTAATCTTATTCAAATTATATGTCGGCAAACTTTGGTATGCATAGAAGACGCTGATGGTAACTGTCAAGCATCTCTTCCAGTTTCTCAAGATGTAATTTATAGCACATGTTGCGATCTTGATGAGGCTACAGTATTATCTATTGTTAGGGCGGCGAATGGTGCTGGAGCGACAGATACATTACAACAAATTTATGCATCTTCTTGCCCGCCAACTACCAACACCTTGTTAAATCCGTGCCAACCGAAAGACCAAGACGGAAATTGTCAGGAAACAATACATTCAGTTGTGATTGATGAAATTTCCTGCGGCTCTTCAGATAACCCACTGCCATAGGTGAATAATGTCAAGTTATACTTATAATGTTGCTTCATATTCAGATTACGGTACTTTGTATTACTCATTTAGCGGTGGTGCGTCTGGCCTGAACACAAATTTATCTGTAAATGTAGAATCCGGTGACACATTAACTTTTAATATATCTGCTCTAGGTCATCCTTTTTACATTAAAACAGCACTAAGTTCTGGTAGTTCTAATACCTATAATGCTGGAGTTACAAATAACGGAACTGATTCTGGATCTGTCGTTTTAACCGTTTCTGATGAAACACCATCAGTTCTGTATTATCAATGTGGCGTTCATTACAGTATGAATGGTCAAATTAATCTAAATATTTCTACAACAACAACAACAACAACGACTCCAGCGCCTACTACTACGACTACAACAACAACAACAACAACAACAACAACAACCACTCCAGAGCCTACCACCACCACTACTACTACAACAACTACACTAACTAGCACTACGCCGTATCCGCTATCTACATCTTCTACTACTAGTACAACCACTACTGATCCTCCTTTTCCAGAAGTTTCACTCTCTCTATCTCAAGATAATGAAAACCTAGAATTAGAAGTTTCTTGGTCGAGTAATCTTACCGAACCAGTTGTTACAGAAATAAGCTGGTTTTTATCTTCTGGTAGTGTTGTTATATCCAAATCTAGCAATACTGAAGATTTCTCTGGAAACTCATTTGTTATAGACATGAGTAATCTAGCTATATCTTCTCAATATACTATAACGATAAAACAGTACAACGATTCTCAAACAGTAACAGATTCTTCGTTCTTCATCACGCCGGGACTTCCAACAACCACAACAACCACAACTACTACAGATAGTCCACTAGATGTATTGATAGAAACCCAGAATCTAGATGAATGTTCTTGTGGTATTCTAGAACTACCAGCTGGTAGTTTTTATCAAAAAAAATCTGGCCTGAAGGTTTTATTATCAGAAAACGAAAATGATTATTTTTATGATTTAATACATGATCAAGAAATATTTCTTGAGAAAGAAGAGCTTTTTGTTACTACCACTACCATTATACCACACTCAATTCAGCCTACAAAGATGGCTATTTACATAGACACCGAAGACTATATTAGAATGTCTCTAGAGAACGTGATCACAGTTAAAGTTCAAGATTTTGTTAATAAAAAAACTTTAGCTTATGAAACGTTTGGATCTTATGGCATACGACAACGAATTAAGAGAACAAGCATTTTAGATAAACCTTCTCTTGTCTTAAACTTAACTGGAACTACTAATCTTCAACACAACGCACTAATTATTAGCATTCAAAGCATGTGTAATAAACAAAAGACTCCATGTTGCGATGACTTGCCAAATATTATCAAAGTTACTACTGGTGATGGAGCTTTATACGGCTCACTATTTCTTACTTCTCCATATTACATTTCTCCTACCGCTCCGGGACTTTGTGTGCCATTAGATGAACATTATACACCAGATGAGATTAACTATGTAACTACAACGACACCTTCTCCAGTAACAGTGACTTTTGTTGAGCCACTTTCTGGCGTCACGGGAGAAAAACAAGTTACTTTGTACGCTAAAATGGAAAGTTCTGATGGCTCTGATATTAGTTATTGGTGGGAGCAGACTAGCTCAGTTCCTGTCACAAGGCTGACAACTATACAGAAAACAAAATCTGGTGAAAGAGTTTCATTTACCGATAAGAGATATGGTCCTGCTAGCTATAGAATTTTTGCGGTTATTCCTGAACAAAAATATAGCGATGTTCTTAATGTAGATATTCCAGAGTTTACAACCACTACAACGACAACGGTATCACCCACGACCACCACGACAACAACTACTACTCGCTCACCAACAAGTGTTGAGTTCATAGAAAGTGGCTCAGACAATGGCTGGGATGCTTCTTTCGAAATTTGCTTTGGTGGAAAAAATCTTGCAACTAGCGATCTTTCTAATACTCCAGTTTTTGCTGGTTTCTTGATATTTGATAGAAAAATTAGCGCTAATGTGAAAGTAACTAACCCCGTTGGTTTAACGACTTATGAGTGGGAATATAAACTAGTAACACACACTTGTCCGTTAGACGAGTATCTTAGCGGTGACTGCTCTGAAGGCGTAGATTGGAACAATGCAGACAATAAATCTACTGGATACACTCCGTATGTTTTATTCGAAAATGAGAATTCAAAAATCAAAAGATATGCTGTTAGATGCAAAGCAACAAACAATGGTGTTTCAGCAACGTCTCAAATTTATTACCTAAAACTTTCGGGATGCTTTTATGGATAAGTATATTGCTCACAAAAAACACCTGATAGCAAGATGCGAACAACGTGGGTATTCAGTAGAAGAAGTTATGCCATGTGTTATAGAACAAAGAGAAGGTGACATATGGGTTATAGACGTAAATCACCCAGCTTATCCTAAGAGTAGGAGAGATGACTTTGTGCCAAAAAATGATATTGGTGAAGGCGTCGGAACTGAACTTAAAAAGATCTTGTCTTGGATGAGAATTAAATCAACCCCTACCTGTTCTTGCAACCAAAGAGCTAAAACAATGAATGATAATGGAATAGAATGGTGCAAGGAAAATGTAGACCAAATATGCGATTGGCTTCAAGAAGAGTCAGAAAAAAGAAAGATACCATTTTTTAGATATGGCGCTAAAAAGCTCCTTAAACTTGCTATATCCAGAGCAGAAAGAAACCACATTACAAAATAAATACCACTACAGACATTTAGTGTATAACTTATTGAGGAAATACCTTATTTTTAACGCTTTTAGATAATAGGTGCAGTATGTCTTGGCAGTCTGAAATAACGACAATGGTTCGATATTTGCTTGGAGATGTAGATGATTCAAGCTATACATATTCTGACAACAGAATACAAACAACCGTTTTAGTTGCTACCCAGCTTTTGCTATCTAGCGTTAATTTTAGTCAATCATATACCGTTAGCCTTTCTGGTTTAACTTTATCTCCAGATCCTACCGATTCAGCCACTCAGGATGATAATTTCATCGCCTTGGTTTCGCTGAAAACGGCTTGCATAATCGTTGGGGCAGAAGTTAAATCTGAATCTGGCAATTCAATCTCTATTAAGGATGGACCATCTGCTATAGACTTGAGAGGGGTTAGTAGCACACTTATGGCCTTGTATAAAGACCTGTGTGTTAAATATGACTCATTAATGTTATCTTATCAGGCTGGCAATAGTATTGCTGGACAAGCTGTTCTTGGTCCATATGCTCCCGGCAGCGATTTTGTTAGAAGAAGTTATTCAAACAACGACCTTAGAGGTGGTTATTTTAGAAATTAAAGGAGAAACAAATGGCAGTGTCGAAAACCGTAACAGAATTAGTTGATGATATCAACGAACGCCTTGCAGACAATAATGCTGGACAGATTAGCGCAAAAGACGTTAGAGAGACTATGCGTAATGTTGCTTATTCTATTCCATTCGTTGTTGCTAGCGGAGACTGGGATGTTTCAAATAAAGAATTCATTAGTGATGTTCGTTTAATAACTTATAATAATCAAGGAATTATTGAGGGTGGCACACTGGTCGTACAATCTGGTGTAGTTTTTGAAAATGGCAATCCCGATGGAACCGCCCAGCAAACTCGACCTTATCTCGGTCCTACTGGCATTAATCATGGTGAATTGGCTGATTTAACTGGTACTAGCAATGATCATCACACACAATATTTGTTAGTCGCTGGAACTAGGTCAATGGCTGGCGACTTAGGGATGGGTGACAATTTCATCAAGCACCATAATGATGGAACTTCACACGCTGGCCACGGAATCAGGTTTGAACATGTAGACGCTAACGAAGAAATTTTACATGTTGGCGATGAAACTAAAATTCAGTTCGATGTTGATGGCACTCAGATGACAACGGCTAGATCTAATGCTCAAGCTTGGGTTAGCTTCAACTCCGTTTCTGGCGTAGGCGAACTTAACACTCTTATTGTCAATAGCTCTTATAATGTAAGCAGTGTTAGGCGAGTTACTGAAAATGGAATTCCACAAGCTGGTAAATTCAGAGTTTATTTTAAAGCCGGTACGTTCGATAACCCTTCTGGTATATGCGCCATTGGTACAAGTAATGCAAGATCTAGTAATGCTTCTGGTGGAGATTTTGATCAAAACACAGTATCTTGCGTTGTTAGAAATGCAAATTATGTTACATTCTACGTTCAAGACGATACCAACGCTTTTAGAGATGCCGAAGTAAATGACCTTATGGTTTTTGGAAATCCATCCGGTGTCACACCATCAGATACAGTTACCGTAAGCTATGTAGCAGAATAATAACATCAATCAAAGGAGTTAATTGTGACTCAAAATGCTGTCAATTTATATGATCGTGTAAAAGAATTATCTTATACAATTGGTACAAATGACTTAGAACTTTCTGGAGCATCTGCTGGTTTCAGTAGATTCAGGAGATTTTATGATCATGACGATATCATATTTTATGCTATAACCGATGGTACTTTTTACGAAGTTGGATCTGGGGTTTTTAAGAGAGAAGATTATAGTAGCATCGACACCATACATGTTGACACTATTGTTAGGCATCCGTTTAGAAGCAGTAACTCTGATGATAGCAAAGTAAATTTTCCTGCTGGAACTAAAGAAGTTTATGTCACATATCCAGCTACACATTCTGTTATAATGGGTTCTGGATTAAGCCAAGGATTAAATATTCCACAAAGGCACGGTATTGCTGTGTGGGACTCAGAAAACGTTTTGAATTATTTCTCTAATTTTGTTTTCACTGAAAACGGAGGGTTGGGAATCAACCAACCAAATCCATTTTATGGCATTGACTTAGGGGGTGACGAGCAAGATTATTCATCTCGTGTGAGAGCTTCTGGGTATTATGTTGGCCCAACTGGTATTTATTTTCAAGCTAATACCACTGGAGCAAATAGTAATGATGTTGGTTTAAACTCTGAGGCATCGCCCTACGTTGGTGGCCGTCAGTTTGTACATTTTAAACCAAACTTAACAGATGTAGGCATTACCCCTAGTACGAATTCTCATTTGGTTTTTGACGTAAGCGGTGTAGTTAATGAGTATTTACTTTTAAAGAAACAATCTGCCGGTCAAGTATTCGCTGGCCCCTTAACGTCTTGTGGTAGTCCACCTTGTGATGCTGATTATCCTTCTTTTAGGCTTCTTGGTAGTGGAGACTTGCCTATTAGTGAATTAGACACACTATACACAACCAATGATCAATTAGCAATTACTTCTGGCTATTTAGCTTCTTATACTGACTTCGAAATATTATCTGCTTCAGGCGCACTAGATATATCCATTAGTGGTGTTCAAGCAAATTTAGATATTCATACTAGCGGATATGTTTCGGATTTCAGAGATTTTGAAATTGCCAGCTCTGGCAGAATAGATACTTATCTAGACAGTGCTTCTGGTATACTTTATCCTCACACGGCAAGTGTTTCTAAAACCTTAGCCGCCATGTCTGCCGGTGATGTTATAGCAGAATCTTTCACCGTCAACAATGTTTCTGCTTCGTCTAACTATACGGTTAATATTTCTCCTTCTGGAAACCTGAACGAGAACTTGCTAATTACTCACGGATTTGTGGCGTCAGACAACACTGTCTCTGGCATTTTTTACGCACCCTCTGCCTTTAGCGGCCAAACAATGACTTTCTTTATTTCTGCACACGAGGTTCATTGATGCCAGTTAACATACCACAGTCTGTTTTCGATAAATACTTCGATGTTATAGACTCCACGTTTGATATATTTGGAGTTACTTGTCAGCTTGTTTCTATTGAAAAGAAAGAAGTTATTATAAAGACACCCGATAATAATCTCCCAAATATCAATACCATAAACGATCACCGCAGAGGTGGTGGAGATAGGAATCGTGGCACAAAAACAATAAAAGAGGTAGAGGTGTTAACAGACATTAAATTGAAGGTTTATTGGGACGCAAAACAATTCATCAGAATAGCTCCAAATCTTGTAGTTCCTGATGCAGAGATTCAAACTATTAGCTTTATGTCTGACTTGCCAAAATTCCAAAGAGCAAAGGCGTTAATAGTACACAAAGGCATTAAGGATTACAAAGAGATGAGATTTGTTAGAATAGGTGATCCGATTCCTATGGGTCTCAAACAAAATAGATACCTTGGATGTTTTTGGAAACGAGCATGATATCTATTAAATTACTAGATAGTGTCCAAAGTGTTAATAAAAAGGTAAATACGGCTTTAGCTTCAACTATAAACTCTAAGATTAAAAGCAAGCAGTCCTCCATAACCTCACAGGCTAAATCCTTAGCTTTACAATGGTTAATGTCTCAACCAGAAATATCTTCTTTGGCTGGAGGAGAATTAGCTGGAGCTTTTGGTCTTCCTATTGGTTCTGGTCCATCTGTCATATCAGCAATTAGCAGAGCTTTTGTTGATACTGTATACTGTAAAATCCAGCTGTTTGACAGAAATCTTAAAAATGGCGGTATTTTCATTTACTTTCAACCTTCAGATTTTTCAAATTTATTATCTCTACCAGAGGGCCATGTTCTTTACGGTTTAGGAGACTTACACTGGCTTCAATGGCTCTTAGAGCGTGGCGATCAAATTATTGTAGCTGGATATAGTTACAATGCTAAAAGCGGTCTAGGAAGATCTAGACTTGGATATATGGCAGAGGGTGGAGCATTCCGTGTTCCTCCTGAATTTTCTGGTACAGAATCTGATAATTTTATCACAAGAGCTTTGATTGGTTCTTATCAAGAGCAAGCAATATCAAACATAATACAAAAGGCTTTAGCATAATGGGATTAATTGGTTTTAATAATATATTCTCTTCTAATCTCAACAATAAGCTACTGGATAGCTTTATAGAGTATTTTGATTGGGAATTACTTAATAAGGGTAACTATTTCAATTCATCTCTAGGAGAGTTATCTCCCAACGGCTTAGACTACTCCGAATTGAAAATATCCTCATCTGAACATTACCCATCTGGATCCGCTTGGGAGGGATTTAGATCTAATTGGATATGGCAGTCTGGAATTGCTCCAGATGGCTTCTCTGAGCCTTTGGTTGGCTCAAACGATGTCATTCCGGGAATTTCTGGCGTATATGTAGATGATACATTTTATTCAAGCTCAACTACTGGAGATTATGCACACAAGGTAGACTATTTTGACGGTAGAATTATTTTTGATAACGCTATACCCATTTCCAGCAAGGTTCAAGCAGAATTTAGCTATAAATATATCAACATAATGTATGCCTCTAATTTACCTTATATTAGAGAAATACAATATAGAACATTAGATAAATCATCATTTTTCAATACTACTGACAAGGGAGATTATGCAACACCTAGCGAGATGAGAACTCAGCTTCCCCTAATAGCCATAGAAATAGTTCCAACCAGAACGTTTAAGCCTTTGGGGTTGGGATCTGTAGCTCATAAATTCGTGTATACAGATATGCTATTTCACTGCGTTGCAGAAGATGAATTCACCAGAAATCAGCTAGTTGACATGGTTTCTTTTCAGGCAGATACAGAAATTCCATTACTAAATTTAGACAGTATATCATCTAATAATGCATTTCCAATAGACTACGAAGGAGTTCCCGTTTCTGGCGCTTTAAGATACCCAGATTTAATTAGTACATATTGTAGCGGTTCTGCTCGTTTTTTAAACCCAAGAGTTCAAGGTATGGAAATGTTAAACTCTAGATTATATGGCTCAGTGGTTAGAATAACCGCAGAAGTAATACAATAAATGTGTATAAATATTCAGAACTTCCACCAAATACAGACAGCCCCCACTAACAATACTTACCTTTAAACGGAGAGAATTATGCCATTTCAAGTAAAAAGAATTTATTATGGCTTACATAGCGTAAGCGTTACTGCATTTGACACATGTAACAACAGTAATTCAAGTGGCTCATGTGGTTCCTTGATGCAAAGCGTTGGGGTTAATGCGAGTACAGAGTATGATCAAGTTTTTGAGCTTGGTAGAGTTGGAATTTATGCCAACATTGAAGGAATTCCGACAGCCGAAGTGACCGTTGAAAGAGCAATGACTTATGAAACTTTTGGTAGACTATGGTCTCTCGGCGGCGGCGACCCACAAACAATAGATAACGTTACATATAGGATAGATATGGGTATTAGACCCGAGGCTGGGTGTAGTAGTAGCGCAGCGTCAGGCTTTGTGCAGTGTAACAATGCTGTGTTAAGTAGCTACACTATGAACTTTTCAACTGACGGCCCGCTGACAGAAAGCGCTACTTTTATTGGTAATCAAATTGGTTGGACTTCTGGAGTTGCCGGCTTGACTGAAACTGATCCAGATGACCCACCTTCTGGAATTGTTCTTAACAGACAGCATGTTGTTGGTGGTGGTCCTTTCTCTACAGATGCTAATGCTCTTCAAAGCGCCTCGTTTAGTATTTCTTTAGATCGAGAAGATGTTATTGCGTTAGGTGATCGGTATCCTGTTCTTAGGCCAATTAATTTCCCAGTAGAATCTACCGCAGAATTTGAATATTTAGCTGGTGGTGAAGGAACTACTTACGGATTATCCTTCAACCAAAATGACTCTGGCGGGCAAGTTCCCGGTGGCGTTGCTGGTCAGAAACGGGGCGTTTTTCTTGGTGTTAGCCTTGGTGCTCAGTCCACCGCTGTACCAAAATACATCTTCTTAGAAAAAGCCTACCTTGTATCATCAAATTATAGCGGTGGCGATGCTGGTGGTGGAAATGCAACTATCACTCATGCTTATACTAGCTATGAAGGTTTGGGTGTTAGTACCTCTCTGCCGTCGGGTGTGGCGTAAGTGCGACATTCACATAATAGCGGGAGAGATGAATAATAGGAAAAGAGAATTTTTAATAGCTAATATCCGATCTGGATATACTAGGATTAAAAAATTTGACATATTAGTACGTCCAGCGTCTCTAGAAGATATTATAGATTCTTACGAAGTTTACGAAGAGTCTTTTCAAGAGGCGCTTGACGACGGATTAATGAAAACAGAGGATATGGAGCTTTGGATGGCTGCTAATGGCTTTTGGACTAATTTGGATGAGGATTTATCTAAGAAAATACAAAAAGAAATTGAAAACAGTAAAGTTACCTTGTATAAACATTATGGGAACCAATCCCTAGTTAGAAAAGAGAGGAAAAGATTAAGATCATATGAAAAACAGTATTTATCGCATGTGACGAAAAAAAATATTTTTTACTCAAACACTTGCGAAAGTTATGCTGAATCTAATAGGTTGATTTATTTAGTTAAGCTTTGTTGTGAAAGAAGGAAAGAAATTGAAGATGAACATATTGATAGCATAATCAAAGAATACCATGATAGTATACTTTCCGAAGAGACCATTCGTTTTTTGGCAAGAAACGAACCTTGGAGATCTCTTTGGTCTATTAGTCAAAATTGTCAATTAAAGCTTTTTTCTAACGAAGAACCTACTGTTAATCAAAAAAATTTAATATTGTGGTCAAAGACCTATGACGGCGTTCATGAGTCTATGGAGCCTCCTCCAAAAGTGGTTATTGATGATGATGATTTTTTGGACGGGTGGTTTATAGAGAAATCGAGAGAAAGAGAAAGAGAAGCAGTCAAAAAAGGTATAGAAAACAAAACTAAGAACGCAAAAATTAGCTCTTCTAAAGAAGTTTTTGTTTTTACCGATAATGAAGAAGAGGCTCAACAAATATATGAACTTAATAGTCCAGAAGCCAAGAACACTATCAGACAAAGGATGGACTCTTTAAATAAAAGTAAAGGGGGATATGTAGGTTATGATAAGTTTATAGATCAAAAAGAAGAGGCGTTAAGTAAATTACCGCCAAGAAGAAAATAGAAAGGACAAGTCATGAGGGATAAAAATCAAATACATTCAGATAAAAGCAGTGCTAGACTAGAGAGGATAGCATGTCAAAAAATCAAAACTACAATGATAGGCGCTATAGCCTCAATTGAAGAAAATCTAGGCTTTCTATTAGACGAAGAGGGTTCAGACCAAGACAACAGAGAGCTTTTTAACAAACTGAGATCTGAAATTTTAGATAAGGGAAATCAGCAAATTAGAAACTTAAGCAAAGAATTCAAGCTATATGATATTTCAATGAAAAGATATCAATACATTTTACCCGTTAGGAAAATAGGAGAATAATAAGATGGCTACAGGAAAAACCAAAACTATAGACGTAGAGAAAGAAGATGGAAGCAAGGTTAAGATTGTTATCAAAAAGCCAACAGCAAATGTTATCAATCAAGCGCAAAAGGTTGGAGCGAAGGTCTGGACTGAATCTATTAGAGAAGGCTTGTTTACAAAAATTTCATTAGATAAATTCATGAAAGATAACGGAATTTGGGATTCTAAGAAGGAACAGGAAAAGGATGATATTGTAAATAATATCAAGTTGCTAGAAAGGCAGATTGCTTTAGGTGTTGATGGTAGAAAGCTTAAAGTCTCTGAAGGCAAACAGAAAGCGCTTGAATTAAGAGGCTTAAGAAATCAGCTAAGAGACTTGTTAGCTGAAAAAATTAATCTAGAATCTAATACAGCAGAAGGCTTGGCTGATAATGCTAAGTTCAATTTCTTGGTGGCTAATTGCACCTTTACTCCAAACGGAGAAAAAGTGTATAAATCTCTAGATGACTACAATGAAAATGCTGACGATGAGGTAGCTTTTGCCGCAGCTGCTGGACTAGGCCAAATGATGTATAGCCTAGATTCTAGCTATGAGGAAGAGCTTCCTGAAAATCAGTTCCTGAAAAAGTTTAACTTGGTGGATGATGAACTATCGTTAGTGGACAAAGATGGTCATCGAATTGACGTTGATGGAACTCTAGTCAATGATAAGGGCTGGTTGGTAAATAGTGATGGCAAAAGAATAGACAGAGAAGGTAATCTTCTTAATGAAAGTGGACAAATTCTGCTACAGGCAGAATATGAAGACGATGTAAATGAAAAGGTAAAAAAATCAAGAAGTAAAAACAAAGAAACTCCTGATTCCGAAGAAGATACTGAAGTCGAAAATTAGTAGTGGATATGCGCTTAGGACAGTACGAAATAACTGGAGAAAAATATGTCAAAATTCGTACTTACGGCGCAACTTCAACTACAAGCTCCTAATAATGTAAAACAGGTTGTCCAGCAGATACAATCTCAACTGGGCAACCTTAAAGTTAATGTCGCCGCCGCTGGAGCCGTGCAGGCGAATAAAAATCTTCAAAATTTAACAAAGAGTGCTGACACAGCTTCTGACAGTTTTACTCGGATGGGTAAATCTTTTACTGCTAGTGTTAGGAGGTTTTCTGCTTTAGCAATTGCAACAAGGGCGGTTAGTTTATTTACTAATACGCTTAGTAATGCTATACAAGAATCTATTGATTTTGAGCGAGAGTTAGTGAAGATTTCCCAAGTTACTGGGAAAACTGTTGCCCAACTTCAGGGATTGACAAATACAATAACCTCACTTTCTACTTCGCTGGGAGTTTCTTCTAATTCGTTGTTGAGCGTTTCTAGAATTTTAGCTCAGACGGGTTTATCCGCTAGAGATACAGAGGTGGCTCTTGGTACTCTAGCTAAATCAGAACTTGCACCAACGTTTGATAATATTACACAAACGGCTGAAGGCGCTGTTGCTATCCTTAATCAGTTTGGCCAAGGGGCAGCTGCCTTGGAAGCACAGCTTGGTTCCTTAAATGCTGTTGCTGGTCAGTTCGCTGTTGAAGCTGGAGACTTAATTTCTGTTGTTCGTAGAACTGGCGGTGTGTTTAAAGCTGCCGGTGGTGATCTTAATGAGCTTATTGCGCTATTTACTAGCGTTAGAGCTACTACGCGAGAGTCAGCTGAAAGTATTTCAACTGGCTTAAGAACTATCTTTACACGTATTCAGCGCCCAGAGACTATTGAGTTTCTTAGACAGTACGGCGTTGAACTTCTTGATTTAGAAGGTAAGTTTGTTGGTCCATATGAAGCGGTTCGTAGATTAAGTCAAGCTTTAGCTGGATTAGAACAGGGCGATATTACTTTCGTTCAAATTGCAGAAGAGCTTGGTGGTTTTAGACAGATCGGCAAAGTCATTCCATTACTGCAACAGTTTAGCGTTGCTCAAGCTGCCCTTAATGTTGCTCAAGAAGGTTCTGGTAGTTTGGCTACAGATGCTGCAAAAGCCCAAGCCGCCCTTGCTATTCAAATCACTAAAGTTAAAGAAGAGTTTTTAGCTTTAGTACGAAGCATAACTTCTTCGTCTACGTTCCAAATCATGGCCGACACAGTGCTGACACTTACAAGCGCTTTGATAAAACTAGCAGACGCCTTATCTCCTATTATACCTTTATTAACTGCTTTTGCTGGAATCAAACTTGCTGGTGTGCTTGGTAGTGGACTTGGTAAATTAGCCGGATTTAATAAGGGCGGTAAGGTGATGCAGTTCGCCAGAGGCGGTATGGTTCCGGGATCTGGAAATCGTGATACTGTGCCAGCAATGTTGACTCCGGGTGAATTTGTAATTAAGAAGAGTAGTGTTCAAAAGCTGGGTGCTGGTAATCTTGAGGCTATGAATAATAACAAGTTTGCTGCTGGTGGTGTGGTTACTTCTGATAGACACATGTATGGAGATAATGCTCCTTCTGCGGCAACATTGAAGGCGCTTGAGACAAGAAAAAGAAACGCAGCATTAAGACGAGAGAAGGAAGGGAAGCAAGGGGGTACAATTCAGGGTGCTACTTTAAATTCTAGATATGGTGTTTCATTTCTGGAAGGTGGCGCTGGGAACATTGGGGCAACTATTAACCAAGTTTTAAAGTATGGCAATGCTACTGGCAAAAAGATATTACAGCAAGCTATTAGAGAGAGCGGCAAAACAGTAACGCCTGGAGCTAGAATAGATTCTCCAAACGCTGTACCAGCTACACTTAAATCAAACGCTAAAGATATTTTTGATGAAGAAATAATGGCTGGTCTACCAAACCTATTTGATCAAGCCACTAGTAGATTTGGCGCTCCATTAAATCCCGGCAAAGTTGGTGTTAATCAATTAGTTAGTAAATCTGCTTTGCAGGCGATTAAAGGTTACTTCTTTGAGGCTTTCGCAAGGAGAATTAGTCAAAACCTTATTGCTGACAATAAGCAAGATAAAGTAGATTCCATTTTTGATTTCACGGGTGCTGGAAACGTTGCAGATTTGAAAAAAATGTTTGGTGGAAAATTTGTTAATCCAAATGAATTTAAAGTATCTGCAACGCCAGAAAATGTTGCTAATGCTATTTCTAAAGCAATTTCTACAAGGGGCATTGGCTCAATAAGTTTATTTGCCAAGGGTGGTTCAGTTGGCACAGACACAGTTCCCGCACTATTGACTCCCGGTGAGTTTGTTGTTAATCGTGAATCAGCCCAAAAGATTGGGTACAGCAATTTGCATCGCATGAACAAAGTTGCCAAGTTTGCCAAAGGTGGAGTTGTTGGCAAAAAAGTAAAAGCTTTTGCAGACGGTGGCACTTCTGGTTCTGATACTGGATCTGTGATGATAAATGTAGCTCCACTAAACGCCGCATTGACATCAACCGCTCAAGCTCTTACCAGTTTAGTTTCTGGTGTTGTTAATACTGCTACGGCTTTGAATAATCTTACTCAGGCTACTTTTAACAATTTGGCTGCTACTGGTCAAATAACTTCTCAACAACAACAGGCGGCTAATACTGTTATAAAGAGTAATCAAGCTACATTACAAGCTATCAATGCAAAAAATCAAGAATTTAAAGCTAGTTTACAGGCGGCGGCTGCTGATGATACAGAAGCTAAGAGTAGTTTAGGTGCTGCTAAAGCTGATCAAGCAGAAGCTAAATCGGGCAATGGATTAATGCTTGCTTTCTCTGCTCTAACAACTGGAATCTCTATGCTTACTCCAACAATTGATGAAAACTCATCAGCTGGAGCAAGATTTGGGGCAAAGATAGGAGATCTTATTTTACAATTTTCTACATTGGCTTTTCTATTACAGGGGCTTGAGTGGAAGACGGTGGCTGGTGGTCTTAGCTCTGTAAGTCAAAGTCTCTCTGGTCTTAGTTCAGGAATCGGAAGGCTGGGTGGTGTACTTGGTAAAATTCCCGGCGCAGGATTAGTAAAAGGCGCTGGAAAATTGGTTGGTGGATCTGTTGCTTCAGCCGGTGGTTTTGTAAACCAAGGCATAGGGAAGGTTAGTAGAATGGCAGCTAGAGCAACTGGTGCGACATCAAGCATGGGTGGCTTTGGAACAGCTGGTTCTGCTACTGGCAACTTTGCACAAACCGCTAAGGCTTTAACTTCACTAGCTAATCCAGCAACGCTTGCAGCTGCTGCCATAGCTGCTGTTATTGCCAGTATTTATCTATGGAACTCTTCTATCGCTGAAGCTGCTGATGCTGCTAAGAAAAAAGCTATAGAAGACGGCAATGCCGCTGAAGCTGTTAAACAAGCCCAGATTCAAGCCGGTGGAGAGCAAGGAAAAGGCATGGCTAAAGGCATGGCTGCTGGAGCTTTAACTGGCGCTGCACTTGGCGCTTTCCTTGGTCCTATTGGTATGGCGGTTGGCGCTGCTCTTGGTGCATGGGCTGGCAGTTTTTTCAGCGACTTCTTTACTCCATTCGATAAAACCGCCGAGGTTTTAACTAAAACAGCCAATGCCGCCGCTTTACAAGTCGCTGCCCAAAAAGCATTAGCAGAATCAGGTAAGGCAGCAACTGAAGCTATGGAGAAATTTAGAAATGGTAATGCTACTGCTAGTGAAGCTCTAGCTGCAACTAGTGCTGGAACAGCAGCGGTTGTTGCCTCTCAACAAGCCACGATTGCTGCTAATACAGCATTAATGAAAAATACTAGAACGGCTGCTAGTGCTGTTGGTGATTTCTTAGTTGGTCTAACAGGTTTTAGTTTTGGTTTTGGAACTACCGCTCAAAATGAACAAAAAGCTCAAGCACAAATTGATGATAATAACAAAGAACAAGACCGACTTTCTAAAGAGGCTGTATCGCAAAACCAACCGGCAATTAATGCTCTAAGCAAACAAGTTGCTGTTGCTGGTGGAGATTTTGCTACATTCTTTGCCAAATTACAAGCTGCAAATCCGGGATTAGCGAAGTTAGCAGATCAAGACGAACTTAAAAAAGCTTTTGAAAACGTACAAAAAGAAGTTGAAAGAACACAGGCGGCTTTTGCAGCCATGAATCTTGGCTTTCAAGGTGTTAACGCTGCGGCTACAGCTGCTGGACTTGCTGTGGATAATCTTGTTGGTGGTTTTGAAGGCACTAGTAATGCTATTGAAAGATCTATTGCAACACTAGAAGCTGGGGTTACTAACGCTGCCCAAGGTATAAGTGATGAAGCTTTCTCTGGCGCGGTGGATTCTGCTGCTGCTCAAATTGAAAGATTTGGTGGTGATGCTACTAAGTTTAGAGAAAACTTAACCGCGATTAATACTGCTCAAAAATTCTTTGCTAGAGCTAGCGCGGATGCTAAAGCGAAATTACAAGCAGATTTTGCACGAGGCGTGTCTGACTCAGGCGTTAGTACAGCCGAAGGAAGGCGAGGCGCACTTGCTGATGCTATAGTTGGTCAAATGGACGGTGTTGGAGAAGACGTAAAGAAGAGAATCAAAACAGCCTTAGAGGGTGCTGATATTTCTCAAGAAGACATGGACGCCATTCTTGCTGGAGATATGAGTGTATTAGATAAGGTTTTGAAAGACCTTGGAGACACAACATTATCTCAAGTCATGCCAGCACTTAAAGCTGCTGCTGAAATACAAAATAAATTGAATTCCGTCATATCTAAACGGCTAGCTTTAGAAAATGAATTTGCGGCTGCTACAAAAAGACAAATTGATGTAACACTTGAGGCTGCTAAAATTATGCAAGAGTTTGGTGGCGCACAAGTAACGCCCCAAATGCAATCTCAAGCTGCTGTTGACAGGCTAAATGTAACTGGGGCGCAGCTTGGCTTGCCACAAATGTCTACTGGAAGCGCAGATGAAATAAGAAGAAGAAATGCTGAAATTAATGCTCAGATGCAAGCACAAGCTAACGATAGAAATTTAGCTGCTGCTGGTGACACTGAAGCTCAAGCAAGGATTAACACTCCTGAATTCCAAGCTAACGAAGAGAGACTAAAGAAGGCCGCTGAAGAAACTTACAATGAAACTAAGAAGTTAATCGACGCCAGAAGAGAAGAAATTAAAATTATCAATGCTAAAACTGCCGCTGAGAAAAAAGCCACAGACGCATTGCTTGGTAATAACGTTGAAGAGTTTCTTGATCAGATGGCTGGACGAGGCGCAGCCGCCGCAGCAGCAATTGGCGATCCAACTCTTGCTGGCCAGTTTGGAGCTAGTGCTTTTGGTACTGCTAATAAGCAATTAGAAGAAATGCAAAACGCTGGTGTGACTACCTTTATGGGGCAAGACATTGGGGCTGTTAGGCAAAGCGCTGTTGGTATGGGCTTATCTAACGCTGGTCTTAGTGGAGACATAGTATCTGATTTAGCAAAAGCGGCAACTGGAACAACAGACGCAGCCGAAGCGGCTAAAGCTGCCGCTAGAGATTTAGCAAGCACTCTTCCACAATCAACTGGTAACTTACAATCTGCTACTGGGCATATGTTACAAGCAACACAAATTCTAGAAAGCACGGTTGAAAAACAAGCAGCAGAAGCAACAGCTAGGGTGGAAGAAAGATCAGCCGGTGCAGCACCAGCCGCTCCAGCCGCTCCAGCCACCCCCTCCGGTGCTGTTCCAACCGGTGCTGCTCCAACCGGTGCTACTCCACCAGCCACCCCCGATCCTTCTACTACTACCACTACTACTCCCGCTCCAGTTCCAACACCACCCTCTGCTCCAACACCACCTTCTAATATATTTGAAGCTGGTTATAATGCGTTTAGTAGCCCAAGTGCAATGGCTCCATCTGCCCCAACGGCTGCTGCGCCCGCTAGTGAGCAACAGGGCTTTGCGTCTGGTTTACAAAGCGTACAAACTTCTACCGACTCACTTACATCTGCGATTACACCTCTAGTTTCTCAATTTGCTGGCTTAAGTACGTCGTTAAATAGTGTAAATACTACTATGCAATCTTTGATACAAAGCTTTAGCAATTTACCCTCATTCGATTTTTCTGGACTTGAAGGCATAGCTAGCACTTTTGATAATTTCAATAGCACGTTTTCTGCGACTGTAGATCGCCTTGAAGGGTTAAACATTCAGGTTCAAGTCGCGCCCACTAATGTAAATGTAAATCTTACTGGTGGTGAATTCTTGAAGAGTATAGAAGGTAGGATAAGAGAAGATATTATGAACAGCGTTGCTACTCAGATTAAAAACATTAAACACACCCCTAACGGTGGCCACGAATCGTCTGGTGGAAACTTAGCATAAACAGGATAAAAAGATGTCACAAAGATGTGCAGAACAGGATTCTTTTGAAGTTAGAATCAAAGCTACTACAAAGCTAAGAAATCATCTAACTAAAAAAGTAAAACTTAAAGCGAAACCAAGAATTAATTCTAGGCTTAAAGCTTTTGCGTCTGTGCAGATTATTGGTTTTGCTAGAGGTGGTGGCGCTTCAGAATCTTTTGCTAGTAACAATTTTGGCTCTGTAGATTTTGGAGCAGAACAGTTACAATCTGGGCCAATTATGCCCAAACTGATGCGTGGTGATACAAATATTGGTTTCAATTCTGTAAAAGAGTTTACCAAAAAACCACCAAGGTCTTTACCTTCACAGTTGGTTGATATTGAATCTGCTGAAATAAAGAATGGTGGGTGGGATGCTATTCCAGATTCTGTATACGACCCAGCTACTTCAAATAATCACTCATATACTTATGTCAACTCTCCACAATTCATACATCGCCCTATAGCTAGGTTTAAATCTTCTTCTCGTTTTAGATCTTCTCTTGGAAGTCCACTTGTTGGCATGGTTGCAAAGATCAATGCTTCTACGAAATTTGTATCTAAATTCTTCCAAAAGATTAAGGGTCATCCAGCTACTTTAAACTCATTTAATTTTGATAGCCCATATATACAACGGTTATATCCAGAAGGAGACGGCGTTGTTGATAATGAAGTTGTTTTTGTTGACAAAATATACAGATCAAGTGGAGTTTACAGTAGTGTTGACGAGGGCGTGTTTACTGGTAGCGTTATGCAGAATGGCGGTACTGGCTTTTTAATGTCAGATGATAGCGATACTTACATTACTCCATCTTCCATAAGTACAGATCATATTGCTAGCTATAAATGTTTTCTTACTACTCCCAATATTACTCCGCTTGAAACGCTGCTCTTTTTTCGTGCCAATACACCATTCCACGTCAATGAAACAGATCAGCCACCAACTTATGATATAGAAAACATACTCTTCTTAGATCCTTCTGGAAACAAAATAGCTAAGTATAAGGACGTTACGGTTAATGCTGAATCAGATTATTACAAGTCTTCTGTCTCTAAGATAGATAGAGATTGGTTTACCATTGTTACTGAGCCTCTAGAATTTTATGCTGGAACTGGTGTTAATAGAATAGACTATCCAATACTTGGTGAACCAAGTGGTTATACGCTTTCTTTTGATGTTAAATCTCATTGTAAATTTGAACCGTTTGACGATGGCTTTAATGAAGGCTTTGAGGAAGGTTGTGATATCAGCAAATTGGGCTTAGATCTTGCTACACACTATTTGCCAGCAAATTCTGTTAATAATCATCTTGGAATATCAAGCACACCATTATCAACACGAACTCAAGGTTACAGATTAAATCTAAACAACTCCATAAGATTCTCTGCTCTAGAAATTGTTAATCGCGGTATAAATTTTGGCATTATAGAAGACGCAGTTTTAAATCTAAATATGCAACCGCAACCAACCGGCCAGAGGTTGGAAAGAATTTTATCACCTACAAAGGTTCTTACTACTAGCTACACTAATAATATTTACCCAACTGGAATAATTAACACTTGGGTTTCTTCCCCTGACACCGAAGGCGCAACGTTTGACAATACTTCAGATGAATATTCGAACGTGCTTAAGGATAGGCTTAATAATCGTTTTGTTGATGGATGGATTACTTTAGATGATATTAATCCAATCTCTGCTTCTGGTAAGCTACAATTACAATACAGACACAGTGCGCCAAAATCTACTAAGCAACCAACTGGTGGATCATTTTTGTTTGGTCAAAAATATGGTGGTTCAGACTTTGGTACAGCAAGGATAGAATTAGTAGCAGCCGATGATTCATTCTATGTTGTTGAAGAAATTACTCTTAGGGTTTCAGCAAAGAAAGCTCCCGGAACTTATGATTATCCTATTGATGTTGTTGGCTACAGCAATGATGGAGTTTTAGCTATAACACCACAGGTTGGTGGATTTTTGCAAAATGCAGAAATTGGTTCTGGCACAGTTCCTATGGGTTCTGGCTTTGCACCTACTGATGACTTAGGAATTTCTACAAGTTCTCTATCTGACAAATACGCATATTTCCAAGAGAAGATTATCCAACATGCCGCTGGAGATCATTATCTTATTACCCAATCTCCAGTTGTAAACAGCACATCATTTAAAACATATGACATCCCACTTAAGATTTACAATGATGTAGTTGAATTGGGCCGATCAAAAGATTACTCCATGAGTACTTATTTTGAGGATTTGTATTTAGATATTTATCCTATACCTAGCGGAGCCTCTATACAACGCGCTGATTTGATTATCAAATATAAGCCAGCTGGCAGTATGCCTCTAATGACAGCTGGTTATCTTTCAAAACAGTTCTATAGCAGAGAAGGCCGTCTTTATCCAGACGCAAAACAAGGCGCTGATGTTATAACTAACTCAAACGCTTCCCCACTATCTTTGATTGAAAATATTCCGCATGGTTATACATCTTTAGAAGATACTCTGAAGACAAATTATGCTAGAAGGTGGCGTGGTAACACTGGAAATGTTGACAGTTCGCCCTTTGATCCAGTATCTTTTGATTTCTCTTTTGAAAGGTCTGCGTTAGACCAACCGTTCCTACTTGGGTATTTTGACTTTAATAAGAAGAATGGCAATGTAATACAAGACAATAACGGTGACAATATTATTTCTGGAGTTTTCAACTCCGACTTATCATCAAGTTTAACTCGTAATATTGGCTTAAGGTTTAATTCAGACAGCTTATTTGCTAGCAATTTAAGAAATTACAAAACAATTGATTGGTGTGGCAGTGGCCACGAACTAGAAGGAAAAATACTAGACGCATATGATAACTCTCTTAGGGTTTCTGGCGTTAATGGCTACTTGGATTTCGGCAACGTCCCGACCTATAGCGGTTTCTCAATTTATACAAGATTCTCTCCAGACTCTAGTATTAGCGGGGTTGGTTACAACGGTTGGGACGATGGTGTTATTTTTGGAAAGTGGGATAATGGACAAGACTTAGAATATGCACTTGCCTATGAAAATGGATATCTTTGTGCATACGCAAGATCTCAAGACGCATCAATTATTAAAATTACTGATTCAGAACCATACACATCTTATCAATACCCTCTTTCTACCTTGGTTACATACAATCAGAACAACGATCAAAAACTTAGACTCTATACGTACAATGAACTTTCTTCTGGTATTATAAGCTCCACTTCTGATGCATTTGTTTTACACAGTGGTAATAGCAATTTGTCATTTGGTTACTCTGCTGGATCTGGCGTGGGCATTAATGCGTTTATTCATGAGATTGGTATTTCTGATGTAAATGCTAGCGGCTCGACCAATCTCGTTGAGGGAATAGCCAATAGGTCAATACAAGAAGATACAGTCGAAGATTTCTTCGCTTCTCAGGCGATTAATTTCTGGGACGGTTCGGACAACTTGTGGAAATACGTTGACGAAAAAACCGACGATTGGAAGCTTGGTGCTTTTAAATATTGCTCCTTTTCACCCGACTTTGATGTAATGAGTCTTCGCATTGGAAGAGACTTCATATATCACAAGTTCTACAATCATGGCCAAAGTTATGCTGACTTAACAGATCTAAGTCTACCAGATTCAGTCAATGCTTCAAGTTTAGCATATCACACACAAATTGAAAATGATATGTTGAGAGTTCACCTGTCTGGTCGTGAGGATAGATTTTATGCAGTTGCTCCAAGAATTTGTAAAAACTTCCCACGAAGTTATTTATTTGCAGAAGATTCTTTGTTAGTAAATACTATTATGCAACACACCTGTGATCAGGATATTGTGTGGCCAGATGGAAAGCGTGGAGTTAAAGTTATTGTTAGTCTTTACACCCCAAGAAAAGAGAGCGTTTACACACCAACTACCAACTATGGCTTGATTAGTAGAGACATACACTATGTTACTCAGGAAGATTGTTGGTTTAAGCTCAGAAGTAAGTTTACTTTAGAAAACTACAATGACTCCAGCAGTGAGCCTTGGGCTTACTTCGATAAAACTATAAGCAAGAAGGAATTCACAGAGAACTATTTTGCAAGAGACATTGACGAGATGTTTGTGCAGTATGACTTAGTTTATCCATCGGGGTCTTATGAAGAGTCTAAAGTTTTGATACATTCTCTAGACATTAGCCTTGACAACATACTGTTAAACAAAGCGAATGAAAACGAACGTTTAAATGTTTACACTAGCGGAGAAAAATACAGAGACGCATCTTTAAATCTATCTTGGGCTGAAGGGGCAGTTAAGGGCGTTATTGCTGCACAAGATTTTGGTTCTTCAAACTATGGCGTAGTTCTTGGAGATGTTATTACGCTTAACGATCTATCGCTTGGTCTTTACACAAGCGGAAATGTATATTCCAATATTGATACACCTAGTGGACTCAGCCTGTACGCTTCAGGTTATACCTATGATGCAGATGTTCTTAATCTTTACAACATGGGTAGTCTGCCAGATAGTGGGTTACTAAATATTTATAGCTTTGGTTGGTACGCTAACGAAAACAACCTCAACAATCCATTCACTTTATATTCTGATGGATTCTACGCAAACGCAGAACGCATGAATGGCTCACTAAATGTTTACACAATTGGCACTAATGATGAAGGACAGTTCTATAACACATATACTAGCGTATTAAATAACTTCATTCTTGGTGGTCCTCCAGCTACTGCTTTCCCATTAACTTTTGCTGATTCAATTTCCCTATACACAGTTGCTCCTGCGAATACTTTTTCCACTATCAACACATCTATTGATCTACATATGCCTGTGCGTAAAGTTGAAGATACAATCTTCGATAATATCACTCTTTATACTCACCATGAAGCAATAGTAGCCAAAGAAGAAAACCAGCTAGAATCTTTCTTGTGGAATGGAAGCAACTTTGGTTTTGAGATTTATGTCGATGATAATAAATATGCTTCAGTACCAGCAGATGATGAAATTAGAGGCGTTAACACTATGTGTTATGGTGATTGTAATTCTCTTGCTGGATTACCATGTTCTGAAACAGATATCATTACTCACGATACATTGTGGTATTCGCCAGACTGCGTGGATGGTGGAGTAATAAGACCTTTTACCGTTTATAGCAATCCAGACGTAAATGCCTTTGGCACAGACGAACCTTATGATAAGCAATATTACGGAATTAGAAAGTTCACAAATTTAATACCATATGCTCCTTATAGGATTAAGATAACTGGCCAGAGTGGTGGCAGTGAAGTATTGGAAGTGCCTAGAGAAGTTGCAGAATGGAACTATGGTAAGTCAGAAACTCCTAGCGGCGTCGTTAGCCCAGAAGTTAACTACTCAGGCATAAAACTTCTTGAAGATCTAAGCAATCGCTCCGCTGGAAATAAATTTGGTAAAGCCGTCAAAGTGGTTGGCGACATGTTGGCTGTTGGCGTCCCACACGCAGACAATACAGTTGGGGTGGACGATTTATTAAATTCCGATACCGCATCTCGTCCCGTAGATAGTCATGGCAAGATATACGTTTATCGAAGATATCCTGCACCATCGGGTTATGATTGGACAAATCAAGATGATCAATCTCAATGGTATGTTGAGCAGGAAATTGTTTTACCAACTGGATGGCGCAGAGACTATTTCACAAACACAGTTGCAAAATTTACTGATGACACAGGAAACACGTTACCATTTACTGGAACTGTAAGAAACTGGTTAAATTCGGGTGAAGGCAGAGAGCTTGGTTATTCCTTAGACGGAACAAAGGTTGGTGAAAAAGAAATTATTGTAGCTGGCGGTCCCGGATGTAAGTGGACTAGAACATTTGATCCAGTATCAACTACTCCAGTTTCTATTGGGCTGTTTGTTTTTAACAATGAGCTAGAGCCAAACGTGAAAGATTGGAAAAATATTTTAGATGAGTTACAGGATAGAGATATTCTTTATCGCTACTTTGCTGACCCACCTGTAGAGTTTGATATCAAGATTATGATATTAGAGCCGCATCTCGGTTCAGATATTCCCTTCCAGCAGTCTGATGAGTTTAACAGCCCTCAACCAGATTTTGTATCCAAGCACTTAACAACCAGACATTGGAATAGAAGCACTACTAGTCAAGAATGGATTGATGCTGACGCAACAATTCTTCAAGAAATGCAAAACATTTTCCACGAAACGTTCCCTCTTACATCTGAAGCTTTACATAGCGGTATTCCTCCACTCCTTGGTATATTTATCGATGATTCAGTTTCTTTAGGAACTGAAACTGTTGGTTATTATACCAATGGTTTCAAGGGCGCTGTTAATAAGTTTATTGATTATTATAAGTCCTATTCATACAACAACGGACTAGCAGATTATGGTGGAGATGCAGCAGAAGGCTACGTCCAAGTTACTACTAGTAAACAAGAAGTGAACTGGGTTGATCAATCAATCTCATGCTTGAAAGACGTTACTGATATATCAAAGATAAATAGCGCAGGAAAAGCCACTCTGATAGCTAACAATATCGGAACTTTCAATTCAAACGCTAGTGAATTCAATAACCCACCACCGAGCGGTGGGGCTGTTTACATATTTGAAAAAGATAATGAAAATTCTTCTTTTGAACTTAAACAAGAAATAAGATCTCCAATTACATACACCAACGACGCATCCGACAGGTTCGGCCACGACGTTGCAATCAGTGAAGATGGAAATATTATTGTTATTGGTTCACCTTATTCTGAGTATGCAGTTCAGGTTTTTGAAAGAAATGATTCACACGATACCGATTTAACTAATCTCATACACCAGAGATTGCCAGCATTTTTAAATGCAGAATACAATAAAGAAATTAGAAATGAAACCTTTGGCGAAGCATTCAACTTGTATGAAGATTATCTTGAGGGCAGAAATACCGTTCATGAGTTTAAGCTAACCGAGTCTTTATTTGATAGAATGTCAGAAAGCCTTAGATTCTCTTTCTACAAGTCCTATAGCATATCGCCGTACAAAAAGATTAAAGATGTCACATATTCTGATGTTTATCAAGATCGTGGAGATCGTTGGAGTGAATTGTACTCTAATTACATACCCACGCCTCGTCTTGGTTATAGTGTTGATACAAATAGCGACGGTACATTAATTGCTATTGGTTGTCCTACCGATAGCCTTGGTGAACGGGATCAAACTATTACTTGGTTTAGATACGATAATGAACAAACGCAAAATTGGCAATGGCAAAACTATGTCAATGCTGGATGTGTTAGAGTTTTAGAAAGTAGAAAATATTATCCACATACTAATAAGGTGGTTGAATTCTACAAGTATGGAAACCTTCATGAAGATCTCGCCACAGAAGATACCAAGTATTTATATTATGATAATCTCAAGCAAATGTTTGAAAGTCAACGGCTAGACTACTCTCGTACAAGTTTTGCCGAAGATGTCGAAATACCAGAAGATGCTGGAATGGCTTTAATTATAACCCCAGCAATAGATGCCTCTAGCGATGAAGTTGTAAACAATATTAAGACTTGGCTTGCCAAGGGCGATAGGCACTTAGTTCTTGTCGCTGATGATCCAAGATATGAAGAAAATGGAAGGTTCCAGAAGTCAACTGGTATTATCAATACACTGCTTGAAAAGCTCGATATCAATATGAGAGTTTATCCAGCCAGAAACGAAAGAGAAGCATTACTTGAAAGTACAAATATAGAACTCAACGTTCAAAAATCTTTCGTACCAGCTAAATCTACTCCTCTAATTGGTTATACTGGTAGCAAATTAAAAGGATATGGAGTTGGTGATATTAGGCATTATAATAAGGACA
>Ga0181568_10000235_pt1 | contig 47648 bp, 43 predicted proteins | sample 101ome_20_FD_133758 | JGI IMG/M metagenome (GOLD analysis project Ga0181568, IMG submission 133758) | Coastal salt marsh microbial communities from the Groves Creek Marsh, Skidaway Island, Georgia - 101404AT metaG (megahit assembly) | ecosystem: Environmental > Aquatic > Marine > Intertidal...
AATATCTACACAACTTGGATCAATATCAAAACTGCGAATTTTATCTACCTTCATACCGCTTTCAAAAAGCATTGTAGCAAGTGTAGCATACCAACCTGCACACAAATACACTGTGCCTAGATCTACTTTACATTTTTTAAGTTCGTTGATTAACCATAGTTTACTTTGTATTTGTCCTCGACTAAAACAGTCGTTCCATATTTCAACATCGTTTACAAAGAAACTTTTAAATGCTGCAATAAATTGTGTATTAACATAACGTTCTAAAACAGGCCATAACTTCCAAGTATTATCTTCTAATACAAGTTTACGCAAATCATCATCGTTAAGTAATCTAAATACACTGTGTAAATTATCTTCTGTTACTGCCTTACGTAAATCTTCATGATCCACTAATCTAAAAATACTATGTAAGTTTTGTTCAATTACTGCTTTGCGTAAATCATCTACAGTACCAAATGCTCCAGGTTCTTCTGGTAATAGTCTAAAAATACTGTGCAGATTTTTTTCTAAAATTGCTTTTCGTAATTCTTCATCAGCATCGACCAATCTAAATAAACTACTTAAATCATTATCAATGTAAGTTCTACGCAAGTCTGCTAACTTTGTATTTGTCGGATACAATAATTCAAATCTATCTAATAATTCAAATGTTTGCATTTTCAAATTGCTCCTGTAGCCAATCAAAGTCGTTGATTTTTTTCAATGCTTGTAAATCTCCTTGGTGCAACATACCATACGCTGCACCTGCTTTTGCTCCTGCAATAGCATACTTACCGTATTGTCTATCGCTGCCTATTGTACACCATTTGCGCAAGCGTTCATTTGTTTCATCGTCTTTTTGTCTATCAATAACTTTCGAACTTAATTTACAGCATTCTCTAAATCCACTTTTAAAACTGTTAAATGCATCTGTGTTAAATGCTGTAATGTTGCTAATGTCATGCACTGCTTTAAACTTGCTGCTGATACTGGTTGTCATATCAGGCTTTGTAGTGTCCATATTGATTGTTAGTTCTGTTGGAAATAATTTTACACCGCCATAACCATATACCATATCATTGATCGGATTCTGACTGCGCCATACATGCACAGTTTCTTTATCCCAACGTGCTACTTGATAATCAAAGTTAAAATCATCTACAATGATTGCATCACCGTCAACAATCCAAAACATATCTGTGTTACACAATTTAGCACCTTCGATATGTGCTTGGTGGATGCCTTTTACACCGTGTACACGTTTGCAGTCTGGAAAACGTTGCAGTATACGTTCATAATTTTCATCAGCATTTGGCTCTTGGTAACTGATAAACACCATGTCATAGGGTTTAGGTGTGCTTACAATAATATCTATTTCTTTTTTGTTTGCAATAAATTTGTAATCAAATTCACGTCTACTGAATTTTGCTTTTTTACTGCACAACACAATACCGTCATGATATTTGCCATTCAAATAAGCATAGTTTGTATTACGTCCAAGATGGCTAAAGTAACTGTCAAACTTAAAATGCCTTGCAGGATTAACATAATCTGGTACAATCCAAAACATATCATATTTGCTTGTTTCCAAAGCATCAAGATAATCTTCGTATGTTAAAGTTTCAAAAACTTCAAACTTGCAAGGTTTACTAGCCTGTATTTCTACTTTCTTATTTGACACAAAAAATCTATGATCGATTTCTTTTTGTGTAATATCCATAGACTTTGGAACCAAACAAATGCCGTCATAATGCTCTCCATTTAAAAACAAATGGATAACGTTTTGACTCCACGCATCGGGCACGTAGTCAAAGTTAAAATCATCTTGCACTACAACATCATCCCAAACAAGCCAAAGAAACTTTGTTAAACTTATACGCTGTGCTTGTTTAACATCAAGTGCCTTTTTGGCTAGTGGAAATCGTTTTTTTAGTAGGTCAAAGTTTTCTGTGTTTTTGCCAATAAAGACTATATCATACATATCACTATTATATATACTACTAGCAAAGTTGTCAAGGAGATTTTATGGAACTTTACGAAGGTGCTCCGTATAGGATTAATATTGTAGGTGCAGACAGCACCATGATGATTGATAGTTACAATCGCACAGTGATGGCTAACATTGTAAACAGTGATGGCGAACTGCTTATCGATCAAGATCTAGGAGAGTATCTAGGTAATGTTAAAGGTCATGTACTAGGTGTGCATGGTAAAAAAATCATTGACATCGAAACTTATCATATTGATGCTAATACAATTCGTGCTAATATTGTAAACGAAAAAGGCGATATTGTATACGATACAGATACCAACATTATAAAATGTGACGTAGTCGGAGACATATACAATAACAATGGAGATATTTTAACAGATATTTCCAATAACACTTGGCTAGGAAATGTCAAAGGCAGTATCCTTGACCGTGAAGGAAATGTAGTTTTTGATAACGAAATTGGTGCAATCAAAAAAGACGTAATTGGTAATGTATACACCAGTGACGGATTGCTATCTTATGATCACAACACAGGTGTATTTACAGGTAAATTTGTGGGCGACTTTACTGACAGAAATGGCGAAACAGTTTACAATGCAGAAACAAACACATTCCAAGGTACATTTTTTGGTAACTTGTTAGGTAACATTGTTGACAGTACAGGCAACGTTTTTATCGATGTTGAACACAAAACTATAGACAGTTTACAAGGTGACTTTACAGGATCGTTTTACGGTGACATTCTAAACAAAATTGGCAATAGCATGTACAATTTAGATAACGACGAATTGTCAGTTTCAGTTGTATCAGCAGACGAAGTTGTTGCAAAAAAGATTTCAGGGGTATTTGCAGGTGATATTTGTGATCCAACTACAAACGAATTATTGTTTGATAGTGAACAACGAATGCTACACAATGTAGATCTCAAAGGTAATATCTATAACGACAACGGAATAGAAATATACAATGCTAAGTCAAATAGTATCAGTGTTTCTAATTTGTTTACAGAACAATTAAGTGGCGAATGCTTAGAACTGCCAAACGCAAATTTTGATCACAACGGTTTAAAAATAGAAATAGATAAAGTATTCAGCGAACCAGCAATTGAGTTAAGATACTTTAGAGAATTTGAGCCTCCTGTACGTGATTGGCTACAAATAGGTATGGAACTTTGCTTGTCGGGTGGTACACAAACAGATCCAGTTCCTGTTAAACCAGGACAAAAATTACCTGGATTGGTTTATAGTGCAATCATTGACACAAATGCTAATCCAAACGACAGCACTGCAATACACATGGGCGGAGATTTGTTTAAAACTAAATCATACGTTGCAGCAATTTATGCAAGAATACCCGAAGATGCAGACGTTAGACCTGACTTGAAAGAAGCAGGGTGCCCTGGAGATTTGTATTTTGTAACAGGTGGCTACGAAGAACAAGCAAACTATATGATTTACGACAATCATGGCAAGTTGCATGTTACATTAGCAGAAATTAATACAGACGGAGAAACAGGCGTAGAACCTTCAAATACAACTGCCCCTGACAGTTGGTTACAAATTACTGTAAACGGTGAACCAAAGTTCTTGCCTTTATATAGTTAATGATTGAATACTATTACAACAATGTACCTGGTGTAGGACTTTGCAGAAACAATCTAGTTTATACAAGTTTTGTTGACAAAACTACCAAATTGTTTACTTGTCATTATACCACTGACCAAAAATATCACAATGGGCAATGTTTACCCGAAGCAAAACTAAAAGAAAAATGGGAAAGAGATTTTAAGTTTAGTTTGTTGTTTTTTGGCAAATACGAAAACTTAATGCCTAAACTAAGACACATTGATGATGTAGAACGCAAACTGGTTTTTGAATACCAAGATGTAGATTTTTGGCAACAAGCAAAATGCAATAAAGAAAATTATGATTCTGTACTTCCTGATTGGCAGGAACAAATGTTAAACATTTTACAAGCATACAGAAACAGTAAAATTTGGAAGTTTAGTTTACATCCTAGCAGTTACTTTATAATAGACGGCACTTTACGCAGTATAAATCATTTCTTTTGTTATAGAGACAATGAACAAGAAATAACTATATCTCAGGTACTGGATCATATTAGCGAAAGCAGACAAGAAAAGTTATTAGCATATTGTAAAGAAAATGATATTAATATAAATGCCACATACCCATTTGAATTTTACGGGCAATTAACTCTTGAAAGTTTTAGAGGAGATTATCCTGACGAATTTATCGATAAGGCTAAACTGATATACACTTAAATTCAGTTGGAACTGATTCTTTTAATTTTTCAAACCAATACTTTGTTGTTTTTAATCGAACGCCAGTTTCTAATACTTGAAAATTGCCAAGTATTCTACGCTTGTTCATATCATTTAACAACGGACTAACATACTTGTCAAATGCAAATCTCGGATTTTCACCTCCGGCATGTATTTCAACTGTGGTGTCTGTCCATGTTACATTTTCTAATAGTTTTCTTATTACCAACTGATATCTAGTGTGTTCTCCAAAGTTTGCTGCACTGTGTGTTGTACCAGCATTCATTACATAAACTTTTTGATCAGGATATAAAAAATAGTTTTTGTTTTTGGTAATGTCAATAAGTGCAGCACAGTCGCCACTTAAATTTAAATGATATCTGTCATCAATGTCACTGTGACTAAAATAACAAGTGCCGCTTTCTTGTCGTATAATACGTGCTTCGCCAATATCAGGTAATTGTGATAAAAACTGTTCAACAGGTGTATCTCGATATTCTGGTAACACTTCCCACGGATCATAAAAGAAATCACCAGTAGGTTTGTTTAACACCATTTTGTTTTCGGTACTGCATATACTTTTTAAGTATTCAAACTGTTCTGTTGTTGCAGTGTATTCAGTTGACGCTATCATGCAGTATTTACTGGATAAGTATTTGCATGATTAGAGGATTTGAGAACAAACCATATATCGACCTTGATCCATTTCTTGATATTGAAGGATTTAAGAGTTTAAATGCAGAGATATGCAAAGGCATGGCACTTGCAAGAGACTATGCAAAAGAAGGCACATGGATGACGCCTGGGTTTGATTTTAAAGACATGAGTTACATTTGTAATTGGAAACCTATATACCGTGCATTTGAAGAATACAAAGCACTTGACGAAAACGATCCAATTAAACTAAACGGTAACACTATTTTTCCAAAAGACTTTACAGATTATAAACAACGCAACTTGTTTGTAAGATATTTAAAAAGTGCTATGGGTGCGCACGATCCTTACATTTATTATGTGCTACAAGAAGAAGGCACTAACATGAAAGATAGAGGTAGTGTTGCAAGACAACCAACTCCAGAAAGTGAATTCTTTCCTGGTGTTATGGCATGGGTAGATGCACTCAAAGAAAAAAACATTGTAGAACACACTGGCAGAGTGATGTTCTTTGTAAGTGAAAGCAGTAGCAAGCCGTTTGAGCATAGAGACTTGGATGCAGATACACACGATTATACCGACCACAACATTGAGTTTATACACATACGTCCAAATACACAAAGAGGTTTTTATATTTGGGATCCAGAATATAAACGCAAACATTATGTAAATTCACATGCCTGCTTTTTTAACGATCAAGACTGGCATGGCGGTGAATACAGTATGCAGCAAGAATATGGATTGCGTATTGACTGTAAGTTTACACAAGAATTTAAAGAACGCATAGGAATAGGACACTTGACACATTACTGATGTGTGTTATAATAGAGTATGAAAGTCGACGGAATTTACATCCCAATAAAAAAAGAATGGAAACGCATAGGCATCAGTTTAAGTGGTGGCGCAGATAGTGCGTTACTAGCATATCTTATATTAAGTAACACTACTGCCGATATTTACTTTACTACACAGGTGCGTATGTGGAAAACACGCCCGTGGCAACGTTGGATTGCCAAAGACGTTGTTAGTTGGTTTCGAGAAAAGTTTAGTAATCGTATTGAACATATCGAAGGGTTTATACCTCCTGAAATGGAAGAGCCCAATACAACATACATCACTGACGAGTATGGTGAAAACAAGTCAGGCAATAGAATTATACTACGAGCGCACAACGAATATGTTGCACACTTGCACAATTTAGATGCATGGTATGCAGGTGTAACACTAAATCCAACTGAAAAATTTGAAGGCAGTTTAGATGATAGAGATTATGCTAGATTGCCAGTTGAAACAGAACACATGGGTGTAACAGTTTGTCATCCGTTTACCAATGTACGTAAAGACTGGATTATCAAACAATATATGGATAACCATATAGGAGAACTGCTCGAAATTACTCGCAGTTGTGAAGGCGAATTTGCAGACTTAGATTATACAAATTATAAACCTTATCAACGTGTGCCGTTGTGCGGTGAATGTTTTTGGTGCAAGGAAAGAGAATGGGGTATACAACATGCGTATTCTTAGCGTAGGCGATAGTTGGGCGGCCGGTATTTGGGATATTCGCGGTGGTAAACACGTAAATACTGGACCAGGTTATGTAAAACAATTAAACAAAATTGCTGAAGTAGATGTTATGTGGGGATGGAACAATCAAGAAGCCCTGTTTAATATTGCAAAGCATCATCATGATTACGATGTAGTGTTATTCTTTGTAACAGATCCTTTTAGAGATATAACGAATCCCAAGAAACATTATAGTTTTTATGTAAACGACTTTTTAACTGCCGACGAACTAATAAAAGCAAACGAAACATTATTAGAATCAACAATACAATCAGCAAATTCTTTCGAAGCAAACATAAAACTTATAGGCGGATGTCATAGTTTAAAACACAGAAACGATAGTAACATAATTATTCACAGTGTTAGTGAATTAGTAAGTGATGGAAAATACAATCATCCTAGATTGTGGGATAGTGGATGGGGTGGTATGCTTAACTTTGATAATTGTAGTAAAGACATGTCACGTGTTTGGCTAGAAAACAGAGAACAACAATTAAAAATGGAATCAGAACCATTTCAGGAGTACTTTTGGCCTGACGGATATCATCCAAATGCATACAGTAATAAAATTTTAGGTAAAGAACTTGTCAAAATCCTTACATCCAAGTAAAACATTTTGTTTACATCCGTTTACAGGACTTGCTACACGAGAAGATGGCGCAGTAAAAGCCTGTTGTCGTAGTTTGCCTGTTGGCTGGATACAAAATAACAGTTTAGAGGAAATTTGGAACAACGGTACAATGCGTGAAATACGCAGACAAGTGTTGTGTGGTGAACGTCCGGCTGCATGTGAACCTTGTTTTAACTTGGAAGACCAAGGTGTTGAAAGTTTAAGACAACGTCACATACGAGATAGTTTTCCAGATGCACGTTGCAACCTGTATCCTAACGCATTAGACAGTTTGCGTGATGATTACAGTATGCCATTTGAATTTCCTACAATAGAAATCAAAATAAACAACTTGTGTAACCTCAAATGTCGTATGTGTAACCCACTAGATAGTACACAATGGAAAGACTGGCAAGAAGTTGAACAGTTTTACAAAGACGAAGGAAACTATCTAGTAGATGCTGTAAAAAAACTCAACCTAATGCAGCACCCATATGTAGGCTTGTTTGAAGAACGTGATGACTTTTGGGATAATTTAGAAAAACTTATTCCATATTTTAGACGTATTGAATTTGCTGGTGGCGAACCATTAATGGATCCAATGCATTATAAAATTTTAGATATGATGGCACCTTACGGCAAAAACATAGAACTAAAATATGCAACCAACGGAACTACACTGGGCATTAAAGGACGTAGTATACACGATTACTGGCCTAAGTTCAAACGTGTAGTTGTAAATGTTAGCATTGACGGTATTGGTGATGTATATGAATACATAAGAGGCAATGGATCTTTTGAAGAAGTCGAAGAAAATATAAAAGTATTCAAAAGTTTTAGTAACGTAGACTACATTGTTGGAGCATTTACTGTACAAGCAAACAATATTTTACAACTACCTAGATGTATTGATTATTTCTTAAATAACATGGGTATTGTGTTTTATTCACACAGAGTAACATATCCAAGAGCACTCAGTGCTCAAGTAATACCTCAACCGTTAAAGGAGAAAGTTATTGGAGAACTACAAACCATACAAAAAACCTTCCGTGATTATCCAATTGTACGAAGTAATCCTGCTCTTATATCTGTTACTGAGAGGCAAATATCCGACAACATTAACTTTTTAGAAGCAAAAGATTTGAGTCAGTATTGGAATGATTGTGTAAATTTTAACCGTGCATTAGATAAGACACGCAATCAAAACTTTTTAAATGTAAATCCGGAGTTTGTTCAATATGTATAGAGTTGAAAATCGCTGGAACCATTACGCAGATAGTGTAAAAATTGAATGGAATTTGGGTAAACGCTGTAACTTAGATTGCACATATTGTCCTGCAGAAATACATGATAATTTTTCACCGCATACAAGACTAGACAAATTAATGCACACAGTTGATAAACTTGCAAATCTTAAAAATGCAAGAATTAGTTTCACAGGAGGAGAACCATGTGTTCATCCTGCAATAGAAGATTTGCTAGAATATGCAAGACCCAAAATTAAATGGCTAAGTGTTACAACTAATGCAACACGAACATCAGATTTTTATGAAAGAATACCTGTAAATTATATTGTTTTTAGTTTACACTTGGAAGATGAAAACTGGAAACGTAGTTTAACTAATATTATTGGGTTTGCTTCAGGCGAAGAAAGTATTAAATTTCCTAAAGACTACCATGTTGCTATAATGGCACACCACGATCACATGGATAAAGTAAAATATGCAGCAAGTTTTTTAACAGGACATAATATATCTTATACAATAAGACGTATACGTTGGACAGAAAAACATGATTGGTTTGATGATTTACGTTATAACGGACAAGATTTAGAATGGATATTAAATAACACTGCAACTGCACAGCCTAATACACTAGTTGACGACTTTGAATTAGTACATGCTAACGATTTAATAAAAGAACATAGAAATCAATTCAAAGGCTGGAATTGTAATGCAGGATTAGAAAGTTTAATGATTAACTGGAACGGCGATGTACACAGAGCCACTTGTAGAGTAGGTGGCAGTTTAGGAAATATATACGACGATACATTTGAACTACCTGAAGAGCCAATTACATGCACCCGAGAATGGTGTACTTGTGCAGCAGATGTGAATATTACAAAATGGAAGTAGATGCAATTAAATTAACCAAACCAGAACCTATGATGGTAACTTGGGATATTGGACGTAGGTGTAACTTTGATTGCACTTATTGCGAAAGTACTCGACACAATACATATAGTCCACCTACAAGTTGGAATGAATTGTGTGACACTCTTGATTTTATTAAACAATACACTCAATTATACAATCAACCCAATGCTAACATAGGATTTACAGGAGGCGAACCTACGGTAAATCCAGACTTTTGGCGTTTTGTGGAAAAAATACGTAACGAAACTGATTTCCAAATTGGAATGACCAGCAACGGAACATGGCCAGAAAAACATATTGACTTTATTAAAGACAACTTTGTAGGTATTACTTTAAGTTATCATGCTGAAGCAAACTTGTTTAGTAAAGAAAGAACAATACGCAATGCAGAATTAGTACACAATGCAGGAATTTGGTTAACAGTTAATGTAATGATGCACACAGACCATTGGGCAGAATGTGTTGAAGTGCATGAAAAATTAAAAGCATTGGGCATTGACAGCAAACCTACAATGATAGGCGACGGTAATTTTGGTTTTACAGAATGGTTTGACGACAGCGAAGGTGTAAAACGTAGAACAAGTCATCCATATACAGTAGAACAGCAACAATGGTATCTTACTGAAAAAGGATTACCTACAGACATTGTAGATAAAATAGCAAATGGCACTGAATTACCACGGGGTTGTTGTGGTGCTAGAAGTATAGAAGGCAGTTGCAACGGCTGTTGGCAAAAAATAGAAGCAGTAAATACCAACTTTAAAGGATGGTATTGTGCTGTTAACAAGTATTTCTTACACATTGATCAACACACTGGAAAAGTATATCATCATCAAACTTGTCAAACTAGTTTTAGTGGAAGAGTAGGACCAATTGGTAGACTATCAAATACAGAAGGTATATTAAATTATGCATTTGAAAATAGAAATAGAATAATCAAATGTCCAAAACAGCGTTGTGGATGTGGAATGTGTGTTCCAAAAGCAAAAAGTTTGTCCGTGTTTAAGACATTATAAACTGCGCACTTAATAAATACAGCATGAACGCTCATAATTTTTATTTAGATCACAAAGATCATCCTGTAACACCTAAGCCATTGCCTGACTACGATGTTATCGATCAAGCAAAATGGATATTATGTGGCAACGGATATCAGTGGGTCGAACTAGATACTATTTTTAATGTTCATGCATGGCAAGAAGATTCTAAGTTTGCCGAATACCAATATGTTTCACATAGAGATATTCATATAGGTGAAGGAACACATGTTGGTTGGGAAAGTTGCACACTTCACGGTATTGATGTTGACAAAACAAATGTATGGCAAACCTATGGTTATGAAAAAGAACCAGAGTATATTTGGACTTCACTAGGCAAAAAATGTAAAAATATAAAGAATTTTTTTAAAAATGTTTTTCCAAGTGAAAGTTATGCACGTATTAGATTTATGCGATTAGCACAACTCGGAAGTGTTAGTCCTCACAATGATTTTAGTCCAGTAATCGATATGGAAAATATATTAGATGCTCCGTTGCCAATAAACGTAGCAATTGATCATCCAAAAGATTGTTATATGACACTAAAAGATTCAGGTTGTGTGCCTTTTGCTACTGGAAAAATGTTTATGGTTAACATTTTTAAAGATCATAGTGTAGTTAACTTGAGTAGACAAAGTCGCACACACTTGATTGCACATTGTCATTTAGGTAACAGGAAACAAGACTTCTGTGAAATGCTAGTTAGAAGTTACGAAAAACAACATGAACGTATATCAAGCCAAATTTAAAAGTAAAAAATGGTGTGTCTGTATTGTAGATGACACAGACAAGTATAAAGGCATGGCAAAAGAAATTGTCAAAAATCGTGCTGACTACACTATTACCAATCTAACCGGCATGGGTTATGATGTTTATGTTGATAAAAATGAAGACAAAATGCTTCGGTTAGTAGCAGACAAGTATACATATGCAGTAGTATCAAGTGCTGCTAATGAATTTACCAACGGTGACAGTTTTTTTGCAAACCATCCTACGTTTGATGGTATAATAGGTCATATTTTAGATGGCGGTGATGCATACTTTGGTTTACACTATCAATGTTACAGTATAAACTTAGAGAACTATAAAAAAATAGGATGTCCTAAAGTTGGTGAAGATCAACCATTATCACCGCACAGTCAGATTGCTCCTTTTAGAAGTCACACAAATGTACACGATGATTATTTGCCTACATGGTTAAACATGGGCACAAAACAATTATTGTATAAACATAAAATTCACGGTTGGAATTTAATTAGTGCATTCTTATCTATTGATTTGCCAATTGAAGCATATGATACAATTTGTAGATCTAACAAACACTACATTTACAGAGAAGAAATCGATCCTTACGTATTTCAAAAATACAATTACTGCTTAACACAACATGTTCATACGCAAGCAACTGGCGAAGCAGAGAAGTATCCAAGAAAATACAACACTCCGATTAGACATTTAGTTACTATTGCTAATGCCGATGCAGCAAAAAAACGTTTACACGGACACGAAGCAGAAATTATTTACTATGATTATAATCAACGTGCATTAGATAATGTAGGCGGTGGATATTTATTAGATCCTTTGCACGAACCTGAAAAGTTTATTCAAATTATTCCTACTGAAGATCAACATGCAACCGTAATCGATATGAGTAATATATTTGCATACGAAGGTACTGTTGCTTTTTTACCTTTAGAATATAGATTAAAACAAGAAAATAAATTAATTAAACTTTTAAAAGACAACTTGCCTCATGCTACTGTTATTTTTGATAAACGTGCAGCAGAAGGTATAGAAAAATGGAAACCCGAAACAGGATGTGTTAAAGATTTAACTTATACTAACTGGGAAGATCTTGACTTGCCTTCATGGCATCAATAAACAATTCTTTATTACGTGCCTTTGGCGCACATAATCCGCACCAACAACTAGATTTTTTACAAACTACACCGTTGTTATGCATATTTTCTAAAATACTATTAGTATCATACAAATAACCAATTGGTCCAACATTGCCATTGTAATTCATTTTACAATCTTTGTTAGTGAATACTTCTCCAGTTACTTGTCTAATATACAAAAAGTAATCTGCTACACTGCAATGCCAGTTTTTAAAATTGTTGCCTTCTACATAGTTTGTCTCACATCCACCAGCACACAACGTATTACCGCCGCAACATGCTCTACCTGTTTTACTTAGATTAAGTCCTTTTGCTAAACCATATAAAATTTTATCTTTTGTTGTAACTTTACGTCCAATTAGGTATTCACTTTGTTCAGCGTTGTAATTAAAACGCATGTCTAACCAATGATGATCAATCTGTCTAGCATTGTATTTTATATCATGCTGTTTGCACCATTCAATAAATTCAATACAATCATCCCAATGTTTAGGGTGCATCATTACACTAACATGAAATGTTTTTTGTTTGTCTATAAGATATAAAATATTGTTTTTTACAAGTTCTTTGCTTTTAGCAGGTGCCTCTGGATGATAACTTATTGTAAAATAATCTATATATTCAACTACCCTATTCCATAAGTTAGGACCAATAACAGCGTTTGTAATAGTTGCTACACCCATATACCAATTGTAGTTTTTACGCTTTTCGTTTACATACTTTAGTATATCTAAAATTCTTGGATGAAAAATACTTTCTCCGCCTTGTATATTTAAATTTGCAAAACGCTGTGATTCTGGACGCTGCTGCATTTTTACATCAACATACTTGTAAATAAAATCTACAGTATCTAAACATTCTGCAAATGCAGGATGCTCTGTTTTATTGTCATGACCGTCGCCGCAATAACTGCAATCTAAATTACACTTGAGTGTACTTTCCCAAGCAATTTGAAAACTTATTCTTTTTGCCGGTATTAATGTATCAAAAGTAGTCATTGCATTTCCATTTGGTTACAATAGTTTCGCCGGCACACGGACACGTTTCTTGTTCACATATAACTGGGTTAATTTCAAAACCTTTTAGATTGTATATATTTAAATTTAAATCTTGTCCACAGTTACCTTTTACATTACCATAAGAATCAATTTTTACAAGGTCAACACCCAAATTACATTTCCATCCTTTAAAATGATTTAAATTGTTATTAATTAAATAACTGTTGTTGGTTTCAAGATTGCCATCTATCATATATTGTGTGTGCGGACGTCTTAATACTTTATTATACCAAACTAAATCAGGATAACGTTTTATAAAAGTTTCCATGTATTCCAATTGTTCACTGTTATACATATGATTGCCATTATATACTACTGTCTTTGCAATAATAGGAAACAAATTGTTACTTGTTTTACATTGTTCAACAATGTCTTTACACTTTTCAAAGTGTGCCGGATCCATTAATACATCAATGTTAACTTCAACACCGTTTTCATACAACATGTCGGCAACGTCAATACAATGCTGTATATTGCTAAATTCGTGATGCACACTGATGTTAACTACATCAAAACTGCTCCAATATTTTTTCCACCAATTCATTTTTTTACTTGCATTTGTACTGATGTTGATTGTTACATCATGTGCCATTTTAATGTTGGTGCAAAATCTTGGCAGGTGTTTCCACAGTGTCGGCTCACCGCCAATTAAATAAAGTCTTGTTTTTCTGCCATGACGTTTTATATATGTTAACAATGCTTTGTCAACTGTTTCAATGTCTGGCCATAAACGATTGCCTTCGTTACTACCAGGAAAGCAATAGTTACATTTGAAATTACAAACGTTGCCCAATTCAAATTCAATTGTAAAATCTGTATCTAAATTTTGTATACTGTGTATCATAATAAATGTGCAAGTTCAGGAAACACTGTTTTAGCACTCACACCCCTAATTGCGTCTAACTTGTTTACATATTCTTTAAAGCCTGGTAACAAATGACTGTTATCAGCACTGTCCATATGATTTAATATTGCTTCCCAACGTTTCCATCCGTAAGGATTAGTAGTAAAGAAACTGTTGTCATTTAAATGTACTTGTTCAAGCCAACCTTTAAAACTGTAAAACAATTCACGTATTTCTTTTTTATCTTCTTCTGGTAAAATTTGTATACTTAGAAATGTTGGAATATAAAGCAGATGCATATTCATTAAACCGCCGCCTGCCATAATACCACGTACTTCTTCGGTGTTAACTTTTCTAAATTCACTGCTTATTTTCCAGTGTACAAAATCTGGCAAATGTTTTATATTAAAAATTTGTAATGCAGTTGCAATACTAGGACGAATATTATCCGGTGTATTGTCTAGCATGTGCAAGTTGCTTTCTACAGTTTCCCAATTGGTAGGATAACGAATATAATTGTTTCTCGGACCAGCAGCATCCATACTGATTCCAACTTTAACTAATTCAAAATTTTTCCACAAATCAATAAGTTCTTCATCTACAAGTATACCATTTGTGTTATATCGTAATCTAATATGTTTGTTATGTCCACTGCGAACAATTTCTTCAATAAACTTCTTATGTTCAGCAATCATAAGAGGTTCGCCGCCAGCAAAGTAAACTTCTTCTAAATAAGGTATTTGTTTATACAGTTGATCCCAAAAGATTTCATTTTCATGCCACTTGTTGTCAAATGCATTTTTATCCCATTGCATTTGTCGTTTTACTTCAGGATCTTCTAACTGTGGTTCAAGTACTTTCCAATCTTTGACCCACTTACTACTATCATGCGGTGAACACATCACACATTTAATATTACAAGTATGCCCTAAACGTAAATCTAAATATTTAATTTGCTCTCGCACTTTACCATCTTCGGTAGTATTGTTGAGCAAGTCTTCGACTTTTACACCACGCTCAATCCATGTGCTGGTTTCCCACAAGCGTTTACTAACTACACCTTTGCTTTCTTCTGCAAAACATTTTGTACAACTTGCAGGAACTTCTCCTGCCATCATAGTGCGTCTTGTTTCGCACATATAATCACTGTTCCATGCATCCATAGGTGTTGTAGATGCAAAATTTACAACTTGTCCTTGATTTTTTACAAGTCCTACTGTGTGATCTGTACCAGCGCCGCTTGCGTTAGCACTGCAACACAACCGCATATCTCCGTTAGGTCGTGTTGCCATATGAATCCACGGTAAGACACAAAAACTTTTTGTTGTACGGTCTTCTAAACCAGTTTTAAATAATTCAATAAAATTTTGTGTGCTCATTTGCGTCCTATTAGCAAGAATCTATTGTACAGCGGCAGTTCTAATGTTTCTTGCTTAATTATATATGACAATCCACTGTGGGCAGCAAAATCTTCAACTGTGTCAAAACAGCGTATATGCTCAGGCAAATCATAATAATTGTTGCTTTGCAATACTACAAGACTGTTGTCAGGAACACGCTCAAGCCAAATATCATATTGTTCTTGCGAGATATGTTCTGTACTGGTATTGATTACAATTTCGGGATCAAACTCGTATTCGTAAGTACACATATCAGCAGTAACAGCACGAAAGTTGCCAATCATTTCTTGACGTTTGCAAATCATGTTTGCTATTTCTTCGCAACTTTCGTCAATATCAATACTGCGAACAAATCCAGTGTTAATACTGCTGTTAAAAAACATACATGCTAATACACCATTCCAACCGCCGTGAATAACAATGTTCTGTGGTACGCTTTCGTCTACGCAAGAAAACAAACTGTTTATAAGCCACTCTTTGCTTTTAAGTTGTCCTTTCCAGAAACTTTCTAGTACACTATAAGGATTTTCACTGTTGCGTACAGCGTCCATCCAAAATGCCACATCATCTAGTTCTACAAGCATGTTGTTACTTTCTCGTCTATGTTTACACCTGCTAGGTAAAGTTCTTTATTCTTAATTCTACGTTGTTTGGTTTTATCACTAAACCATTTTATATCTCGTTTTTGTAATGTTTTTAAATTATCAATTGCTGCAAAAAGCCTATCGCTGTCTTCCATATTATCATAACTGTGATCAATAATATCGTCAAACATATCAAAACCGTAACTGCGTAATTTTTCAACAATACCCTTTGGTCCTATTATAACAGGAATTTGATATGCTGTAAAGGCTTTATATGTTTTTTCAGTAATAAACATTTCGCTTACATGGTTATTTGTTTTTTCATGATAAAATGTTTCGCTAACCAAATTAATTAAAGTATCATTGTATATTTTTGGATTTAAATCGTTAGGATAACACTTGTCACCTGTGCCACCTATATCAACAACCAAAGGTAAAATTTTATCAGTAAAATCTTTTTGTGTTGTTAAATCAGCATTGTATAAATTACAGTCTAAATTGAGATTAAAATTTGCACTAACAATACCATCATTGAGTAAATTTTGTTGATGTAAATATATTGTAGTGGCTTGCCTGTGTTCACGTCCTCTATTTTGCATACAACAATACAGTTTTGTTTTGTCAACTGACACTTCGTTGCCGCAATCTATTGTCCAATCTCTATGACGCCAATACCAATTGTTCATTACATAAACATTGTAAATTTTGTCATTGTAAGCAAGCCAATTTTCGTATTCGCGATTACCATCGAGATGTCCAGTTGCATATATTACACGATTTTCTAACTTGTATTGCCTAACTAAATTGTATACTTTTTTAAAACTTCTATAACTATATGCTTCAAGTGTATCATCTAGCAAAATGTAAACATTATCATAATTTGCAAACTTTAATTCTTTTGAATTAAAATTATATCTATAATCTATTGCATACAGGTAAATGCCGCTCTTGTTGGACACCCATTCCTTGAACGGCATTCGTTGTAACCCAAGCATTTCTACATCATTGCAAGGATCCCAATTTGTGTATACTATTTGAGTTTTTGCTTCCAATGTGCAATAGTCCTTGCTATGCCTTCTTCATAAGACACTTTAGGCTTCCAACCTGTTTTTTCAGTAAGCAAGTTGTGGTTGCTGTTTAACCAAAAGATTTCACCAAATCTTGGTGCTTTTGTGTCCCAATTGATTGTTCCATGCCAATCCAATTGTTCAGCAATATAGTTTGCACAGTCACGAATTTTACGTGGTTCGTCTGGACCAATTGTAAAAATATGTCCTTTACAACTTTCTCTATTTTCAATAACAGCCATCCATGCATCTAACAAATCGTCAATGTAAATAAAATTACGATAAGGTTCTGCATAACCTAAATTACATTCGTCACTTTTGAGCATTTGACTAATAATCTGTTCTGTTACAAAGTAATCGTTATCTTTGCGTCCATAACTGTTTGTCTGACGGAAACTTGCCCACTCTAATCCATATGCACGTTCTGCATACTCAAGGTATTTTTCACAACCATATTTTGCAACTGCATAAGGTGCGTTTGGATGCGGCTCTGTGTGTTCATCAAATGCAACACTGTTAACATATGTTCCAGTCTCTTCAACTTCGTCACTGATTGGTTGCCATCCATAAACTTCCATTGTACTAGCAAACACAAAGTAAGGCATAGGGTCAAGTTGTCTACACGCTTCAATTAGGTTTACTGTGCCAACATAGTTTACTTCGCTAAATTCAATTTGTTCGTAAAAACTTTCTTGAACTTCTGTACGTGCAGCAAGGTGTACAATAATGTCGGGCTCTACAAATGCAATTTCTTCTTTTACTGCATAATGCTGTTTTAAGTCGCTTTGAAGTTCATGTACTTCGCCGATTGCTTGTAGTCTAGGCATTAGGTGTTGACCTATAAATCCACTACTACCTGTTATTAGAATTTTCATATTTTTGTTTCCATTCAATATACTGTTCGTCTTTGCCAATATTAAGTATGTTATAGTAATTAGACAAGTACTGATGTTCTTTACAGTTGGTTGTTATCTGATTCCATGTATCGCTTACATACTCTTTGTTTTCAACTATTTCAATCATACGATTATAATTGTGCTGCACTCTTGCATGGGTAGACTCTACAATTTCATTATACTGCATATCTTTGAGTTTTGCAACCTCTTTAAAATATGCTTGACATCTTTCAGTATCATCAAGTATGCTGTCAAAACTGTAATCAATTATATTTTCAAATATTTCAAAACCCATGTTTTTTAAATATGTATTTGCGTATGGAGCACCATAAATTACAAAAGGCCTTTGATGAAAAATAGGCACAAAAGTTTTTTCGGTATAGAACAAACATTTTGTATTGCTTTCACTGATTAAACTAATTGCACTGGTTTTAAATTCGTTTGGCGGCAAAAACAAATCTTTCATTCCATCAGATCTATTCCAGTTGATATCAAAGTTAATTATACGTGGCGTCCAATGTTTCCATTCATAAGCATAGTCTGGAAAGTGTTCGTCCTTGTCTAACTCATGCCAACTTACATATCCTTCATCAAACATACCATGTTCATACATTGTATCAACAAATTCACACCGCCAACGATGAGGACGTCCGTTTAAACTAGTAAACAACTTTTGTATTTTTTTAGTTTTTATACCATATGGTTGTACACCATTTGTTACTGCATGATATATTATTGCATGTGCAAAATACGTAGGATGATTTTCAAAAGGTTTTTCACCTGCATATGCATAATTAGGGTTAAATTTTTTGTCGTTTACAGCGCCAGCAATAATTTTAAAATCAATGTTGTGTTCTTTAACATAACTTTTAAATGATTCGTAATGCATCGGATCACTGAACAACATAACAGGTTCCCATTCTTCAGGTCCTACAACATAAAATCCTTTTGGCTTTTTTTGATTTTTCATCATGTCATAAACATGTTCAGGAAAACTTGTACCCCACAAAAAGTAATAAAAATTTCCATCTTTGTAAATCTTCGAAATATCTGTCTCGGCTTCAAATAACAACATAAGTATACTTATGTTCCACATAGTAGATGAATTTGAAAAAGCGATTGCTGAATTTTTTGGTGCACCTTATGCAGTGAGCACAGATTGCTGTACACATGCAATAGAACTGTGTTTAAGACACACACAAAGTAAAACAGCAAAAAGTCCTCAACACACATATTTAAGTGTGCCTATGACTTTTGAAAAACTAGGCATTGATTGGCAGTTTGTTGACGATAAATGGACCGAGTATTATTACATTACAGACAACATTATTGATGCTGCAACCATGTGGAGACAAAATAGTTATATACCGGGTACATATACTTGTTTAAGTTTTCAATTTCGCAAACATTTAAAACTAGGCAGAGGCGGCATAATACTTTGTGACAACAAACAAGATAGAGATGCACTTATCAAACTAGGTTATGACGGGCGTCATAGAAATGCACCGTGGGCAGATCAAGATATTTCTTCAATAGGGTATCATTATTACATGACACCAGAAACTGCACAAGTAGGATTGGATAAATTGCCTGATGCTATTGCTACACAACCTGAAATTTGGAGTTGGCAAAACTACCCCGACGTTTCTTCAATGTTATCTAACAAACTTTGAATATCTTGATATTCCATTAATTGAGGAAATTGTTTGATTAAAATTCCGTTTACAATTGGTATTGCATCTTCAAACTTTGTAATTTGTTTTTTAGTAAAAATGTTGTAGATGTATTGTTGTAAACTTTCATATTCGCGATGTGTTTCTTCTCGTAATTCTAATCCAAGTGCAGGATATATCCAAGTTTTAACAATTTCCATGTGTTCAACTACATCAGGATGACTGTCACCAAAACAATCAAAAGCAAGTTTGTCTTGTTCTAAAATTCTATATTCAATATCGGGCAATGCTTGTCTATACAGTTTAGTAATTAATTTAATTGCGTATTCTTCAGTTAACGACTTTGTATATTCTGCTCGATGACTATCAATTTCACTGGTATAAGGTTTACTACTGTGTCCTTGCCATTGAATATAGTTGCCGTACATGTTGTTTACAATATGAATTGCAGAAATATTTTTTACAATATCGTTTTCCATACTCCAATTTTCTTTTAGCCATCGAAACGAATGTTCGTGATTAAAAATACTACCTTTACCCTGATAATGATTATCAATAATTTTGTCTTCTCTGCTCCAACTGGTCCACATAATCATTATCTTGTCTTCAGACGTAAATTTATATTTTAAATCTGCTTCTAATACTCGTTGCATAATACCAACATTACCCATTCCTGCAACAGCAAAGTTTTTTAATTCTAATTGTTGATCAAATGCAATAATGTTTGCCCAAGTAGGCCACATGTAATTTGTAAAACTACAACCAAATGTAAATAATCTTGCCATTTTAATGTCCTATTACACTAGTACCATCTGCTAAATCCCAATCACTTCGATCTAACATTTTTCTAACTTCAGGCCAATACTTGTCTAAAAACTCTAAACTTCTTTGAGGCTCTGATTCAGGATCATTAAAAAACGTTTTTGCATCTTCATAACTTTTTTGTACTTGCATGAATAAATCTAATGTTTCTTGACGCAACGTCTTACCAAGTGCAGGATAAATTACATCATGTACAAGTTGTAAATGTTTTTTAATATCAGGATGTGCATCTGCTAGGTGATGAAAACTGTGCCTATCTTCTGCATTTAACCAGTGATAAACTTCTGGCATTAAATGTCCATATGTTTTGATCATTGCTTGTGCATGTTCATCTAATCCTGCTGGTGTTTCATCAAAAAATGTGTCGTTACGATAATAATCAAAACCCGAACCTTGCCATGTTAAACGTTTACCGTATAATCTGTTAACACTGTGAATCCAAAACACATTTTTCATTATTTTATCACTGTCGTCGTAGTATTTTTTTAACCACTTTATACCGTATGTTTCGTCGTTTGAAAAAACGCTGCCTTCACCACGCCATTGTTTTTCTTTTAATCGATCTTCTCTATCCCAACTGCTCCACAGCACCATTAGCATGTCGTCTTTGTCAACACCGATACGTTCATTTACTTCTAGTATTCTATTAGCGATACCAAAGTTACCCATTCCAACTTGTCCATAGTTTTTAAGAGTCATATTTAAATCATATGCAATAATGTTTGCCCATGTAGGCCAATGATATTGCGTAAAACTACAACCAAATGTATATAAAGTGTTCATACTATTCCCCTTGTGAGTGTATTATGTCTGATTTTATGAAATTCTAGATACTGACTCTTGATAATTTTATCAATTATAGGCATAGCATCATCGATGTTTTTACAGTTTTGCCGTCCTAACATGTGTTTTACATTGTTATGAAGTTCTGTAGTTATATCAATTGTAGATTGCTTTAATGTACAAATATCTTGCTGTACAATATTTAAATGATCAAGAATATCAGGGTGACCGTCATGCAATATATCAAAACTTTTTTTAGCGCCACTTTCTTTAAAACCAATTCGATTGATGTTTGGCATTTTTTTTGAATACATTTGTTTTAATCTTTCAAAAAATATAGGTTCTTTGTCTAATAAAAAATCTCCAGACTTTGATCCACTTTCAAGCCATTCTTGGTCAAACGCTGTGCCTTGCCAGTTTATATTGTAAACACTATTTGTGTAAATTATTGCATTATGATTTTTTACAAGTGTGTCTCCGTAATCATAATGTTTTTGCAAATGCTTGATCGAATATTTAGAAAAAACACTTCCTGCTGCTTCATAACCGAGTCCTTTTATTAAATCTTCTCGGCACCAACTGGTCCACATAATCATTATTTGATCTTCTGGTGTAAAGTTATATTTGCAATCTGCTTCAAGAACACGTTGATTAATTCCAACATTTCCTAAACCTGCAATACCAAAGTTATATAAATCAAGGTTTCTATCTACTGCTATAATGTCTGCCCAAGTAGGCCATGCATAGTAAGTATAACTGCAACCAAAAGTGAATAATCTACCCATATAATTCCTTAAATATAGTATGAATATTTATAGCACAAACGAGTGGGATCCACTAAAAAAGGTTGTAGTCGGAGTTGCTGATTATTGCCGTATTCCAGAAATGGATAAAAGTTTAAGATGTATTAATTATGCAGACAAAAAAGACGTTAGCGATGTTGTCTCAGGATTATACCCAGATCAAGTTGTTGAAGAAAGCAACGAAGATCTTGAAACTTTTGTTAAATTTTTAGAAGGAGAGGGTGTAGAGGTTGTAAGACCTAAACGCACTCCGGAAGTTGAATATTACAACTACTGTCCACGTGATACTGTGTTTGTTCATGGAAAAAAACTCCTTGCGGCTCCAATGAGTCTTACTGCAAGAGACAAAGAGTTTCATCATATGCTACCGCATATAGCAGGTGTTAATGCGCCCCCACGTATTGATCGCACCGACCTATACGATGAAACATGTGTAGGCGACCCAGACCGTCTTGCACTAACTGAAGTAGCACCATGCTTTGACGCTGCTAATGCTATCCGGGCTAACGATGACATATTATATTTGGTTAGTAATAGTGGAAACAAAGCAGGTGCTGCTTATTTACAAGAATGGGTAAATGCACCAGACCGTAGTTATCAAGAATCAACCACTGATTACCGAGTACACACATTAGAAAATGTATATAGTTACATGCATATTGACAGCACTATTGCATTTTTAAGAGAAGGACTACTTCTTGCTAATCCAAGTAGAATTAAAAGCAAAGATGTACTACCAGGTCCTTTTAAAGATTGGGATGTTATTTGGGCACCTGATCCTGTAGATGCTGGACATTATCCAGGATTATGTAACAGCAGTATTTGGACTTGGAATGTTAACTTGTTTAGTGTTAATCCTAATCTAGTTGTATTAGAAGAACATCAAGAACCGACTCGTAAAGCACTAGAAGCACACGGTATTGAATGTGCTATGTTGCCATTGCGTCACGCACGTACATTAGGTGGGTGCTTCCATTGCTGTACACTAGACTTGGTTAGAACACCTTAAGATCAAATAATTTTTCTACTGTTAGATCATGAAATTCTGGTGCATCGTGACAACAATCTCTTGCTTGTGTGCTACCTACTCCTTCAGGATCAATAAAATGACACGGAGTTTTACTATACTGTAATTCTTCTACTAAGTCTAATTCCCAACTAAAGTTTACCACAGGAACGCCCAAACTTTCCCAAGTGTTATTAAATGAATGGTACCATGTTAACACATTTATCATCATACAGCCAGGATCTTGAATGTAACGTTTAGTCCACCATTTACCATCTACACTGTTTTCATAACTTCTATCCCAAAGTTCAACACTGTTCATTTTTCTATTTAGATAACCAAAACTATATCTAAACATTTGCGGCCATTGCACTACAACCAATTTAGGCAATTTTAATCCACTGTTTTTGTACAATATTGCATTATAGGCTTGTATATCCATGCCGCTTGATTGTTTTGCTAGATTAACATAATCCATTCCTAATCTACGTGCAACTTTAGGTAACCAAACGTCTTGTTCATGAATGCCTACACCTTCAGTATAACTACAACCAAACCCTATCATAAAGTTATCGTCAACATCATCTATTTCTTTTGATCTATAACCCATGCTGTTGAATTTGTATTCAATGTCGACATTTTCCCAACGCCAGTTAGGACCATTTTCTTTTATATGTCTTGGATATATGTCTTCTGTATCTGTACTATACCATTTTAGTGTTGCATTTCTATACTCTAAATCAACCATCAACGGATATTTCTTATTAAAAACAAAAGCCAAAATTCTATACTCCAATAAATATATGGGTATTTAATGAACTTAGGAGAACACTTTTGCAAGACTGGTTTAGCGGGCTATACTTTTTACCTAGAAATAAATTGTTACCGGAATTAATAAAACATGACGGAAGCAGAACACCGTTAAATCATATGAACAAAATTGAAAGCCTAATGGATCTTGTAAAAGAAAGTTTTATTTACGATAATCCAAATCCTACAATCATTTACAACGGCACACATTATATTCCTAATTTAGAAAAACTGTTTATTACTCCTGCACATAAAAAAGTATTACAAGAAAACACAGTTGACTTTTTGTTTGTTGAAGTACTAACACACTACATTCCAAATGATAGAGGAGTGTTAGAACCGCATATTTTAAAAATAGACAACGACGATGATGATATGGAAAAAATTCGTTGTTACGAATTAGACAGTCTTGATGCTTGGGCAGCAGAACATGGATTAAACATTCATGTACATTGTACAGATTTTATGTGTACCGAACATTATAAAAAAATATACAAAAACGTAACACTTAAAAATACAGATTTGTTTATTGCATGGTGCAGTGATAGATTTAAAATACAAGAAGATTTTAATGAACGAGGTTGCGGACCAAATGACGAATATCCGCCAATAAGTCATTTAGCAGAAAAGATTGAATACAAATTTTTTAGTGCAGCATGGAGATATGATCCAAGTCGTCATTTTATTACCAGTCATTTAGCAGCAAAAAATTTGTTAAAAGAAAGCAAAGCAAGTTTTTACTTTGATGTACAACGTGAAGATATGAAACAACGTATGTGGTTTGATTGGAATAAATTTGAACAAAAATATCCTCAAGTTGCAAATTCATTATTAGAAGGCAATGAAAAACTTAGACAAGTAGTACCTTTGAGTTTTGAAGTTAAAAATCCACAAGCATGTAGGGCAAGAGAATCAGATCCTGATTACGATACACCTGTACAATTTAATAAACGAAAAACACAAGATCCTTTAGATACATATGAACAATGTTTTTGTGTAATTGTAAATGAAAGTAGAGTTACACAACCTTGGCCAAACATGAGTGAAAAAACTTTTAATGCTATTAAAAGTATACGTCCATTTATCGAAGTTGCTGCGCCTGGAACAATAAAAATGTTACATCAAATGGGTTTTAAAACTTTTGAAAAATATTGGCCTGAGGATTATGATAACATTGTAAAAAACACTGATAGATTAGTTCGTATTACAGAAGTTATTGATTACATAAGCGAATTTAGTTTAGACGAAATGCGTGAAATGTATAAAGAAATGTTACCCGATTTAATGCACAATTATCATAACTTGAAAAGATTAAGAAAATTTTATGGCAAATTAAACAAAAGAGTCAATTAATTTTTTTGCCCAATATGTGTGTGCATCTAATTTATGATGCCAATACTGTTGTCCTTCAACATCGTATCCCATGTTAATACAATGATCGTAAAAACTTTCTTCTGCATTATCCCAATGCAAAAAATTATCTTTATCTAACTTATCAATATAATATTTGTATCGTGGTCTGTTTTCACAACACTGAAATGCATTTCTAAAAACATATTTGTATCCGTTGCTTTTTAAAAACTCTTGCGTTTGTATAATGTTATTATATCTATTAATATCCCATTGCGTATGATTAAGAAATAGTTGGTTACTTAATATGTCTAAGTTTTTTGTCCATTGCTTAGGTGCCCAATCAGGATAGTGTTGAGGATGTAGGTGTGTTACATTAGTATCAGGCTTAAATGGAATAAAATCAAAGGCGCTGGTTTTGCCTTCATCATAAAAATATTCGGTTCTATCGGTGCCTGTCCAGTGTATTAAAAACAATGTGCGTTTTGCTAGTTCTTTATTGTCTAATATCCAATACAGCGTTGTACGTGCAATGTAGTCGTTACTAGCACCAGGATAAGCAATGTTTGTGTAACTACAATTTAAAGCCTTTGCAAACTGTGCACCAAAACTATTTTCTCTATTGTAATTGCCTTCGCCAATGCCGCTGCCTTCAATTTCGCTACCAGCACTGTGACTACAACCATTTATTAATACATGATCAAACATTTACAGGCTCTTTAGGAATAATTATATCTGTACCACAATGACAATGTTGTTTGTTACATATAACAGGTTTTAAATCAAAAGTCAAGTCAGTGTCTGTGATATTTCCGTGTGTTTGTCCTACCCCGCAACTAGCACCGCTTATGTCACCACGTGGATTAATAAACAATGCATCATCAACTTGACATTTCCAACCTGTAAAAAAGTTTTGTCGTGCAGCAATAATTTTGTTGCTGTTTACAGGTTCGATGCCTGTATCGTAATGCGCCATACTTACAGCGTAATTTTCTCTATAAGGTTTGTCAATACGCTGTACAGTTTCAAACTGTGCGTTTTCCAAAAAGTTTTGTTTTACAGGATCTTTGTATTCCCAAGGACCTGCATTTACACTCATTTCATCAAACAACGGCGTCCATTCTAAATTGTAATTTGGTACTTCTTTACGAACACGTTCTCCAAACTCAACTACTTCCCAAAAACGTTCATCGTGCATTAACATCTTTGTACACAAATAATCTACTTTGTTGCACAGAAACTTTGCGTTTTCAATATATCTGTCTTGCTTGGCAAATTCAATATGAAAACTAGCAACAATATCATCAAACAAATTGTAGTGTTCTTGCCAATATTTTAACGGGCGTGACAAATTTGTGTTTACAGCAACAGTAATGTTTGGTATTTGTTCTTTTAAATGTGTTACAAGTGGAATAAAGTTTTCCCAATGTGTTGGTTCGCCGCCACTGAAGAATATTTTAAAATGTTTGTATCCACGCTGTTTGTAAGTGTTGAAAATTTTCATTGTATTATCAATATACAATTGTAAATTTCCGTTGTTACGGTTATCTCCTGCCCAATTGCCTGGATTACAATAACTACACTGAAAGTTGCAAAAGTTGTTTACTTGCCAAGTAAGACAAGCATACGGTTCTGCCATTGGAGTTATTTTAAGTAATGTACTCATAATAGTTCTAATATTCTTTCTGCAAACACTTGATGAGATTTTTCGTCAGGGTGTCCGTCACCGGGTATAGGTTGATAATAAAATTTTTTAGTTTTAAAAATTAAATCAATACGCACTGTGTTCCATTTTTCTGTTGCTTCTAATATATTATTATCTCGACGATTTAAACAATTAATAACTTTTCTACATCGAATTTGTTTTTTTAAATATAAATTTGCTAAATTCATATACATTAATGTATCTAATGTATCATCTGTTTCGGTGTGGTACTTGTTATAAAATCTTAGCCAAGTATTATCATTTGTCCAACTTGCTAATTGATTCCACATATGTCCGTTGTATATACCTCTACGTGTAGCATCTGTCCAATTTATAATTACAATATCGTTAGTTTTAATGTCTGTTTGTAAAACAGTTGCAGCAATTTGTTTTTGAGATGCTCCGCCGTCGGCTTTGTTTAGCACTTCTTTGTTTATTGCATTGGCTACTAAAGACGGAAATGCATACTTACTAGGCAAATCATCTTGTTCTTTACAGTCAGGTAATCCGTACCCATATGTATAACTACAACCAAATGCAACTATTCTAGACATGTTTTCTTAACCATCCTAGTTCAGGAAATACTGCCCAAAAATCTTCTTTGCGATGCACATCTAATGTGTGATTTTTTTGAAAGAATTGATTTAATTTTTCTTGGTTGTATTCACCCATGTTCATAAATTGTAACACACTGTCAATATGCCCTAATACTTCACGTACCATGTTTTCATCTTTGCATTTTTCGTATGCCCATTTCTTATAATCAATATACTTGGCACGTAGTTCACGCTTGTATTCTTCTGGTATATAATCAATACGCATAAAGTCAGGACCAGTTAACACGTTGAGTCTGCACTTGTCAATGTCTACAAGTCCACGCTCTACCCAATCCATATGAAAGTCTGGAAAATTCCAAACATTGTACAAACTAATAGTTGGTGTAATTTCAAAATGTACATGAGGTACACGCTCTAACATTTCGATACGATTTTGTTCGATTTGTTGCCAGTCTGTTCCGTGGCGCATAAATTCTGCTCTAGCACCATTTGCATCTAAACTTGCACTAACTTGTACATCATCAAACTGTTCCCAATAACTGTAAATGCTTTTGCTTTTATAACGCATGTTACTAAAGTTTGTTGTATAACGCAATCTTACATCTGTTTTACCATTAGCAATCCATTCGTCAAGAATTTTGTAATGTTCATTTGTAATAAGCGGCTCACCGCCTGCCCAATACACTTCTTCTACATCAGGCAAATACTTTTGTAAATTTTCCCAATAGTTGTTTTCTTTTGCAATGTTTACAACAGTACTACCATTGTTTTTTAACATGTTGGCTATTTCATGTTTACCATATAATTCACCATGTTCTTGTGCATGTAAACTACTAAGTTCAGGACCGCAACTACGGCACTTCATATTACAAATATTACTAAAACGCACATCCATATATGCCATACGCATATCAGTAAGTGTGCCGTCCTCTTTGGTTTTTTCTACCAAGTCAAAATGCTTGTCACCAAACCATTCGTTGCTGTTTTTACGCAGTGTCCAAATCCATGTGCTGTTTTCAAGTTCATAGCAACGTTTACAAGTATCTAATTGTTTACCGTTGAGCATGGCAACACGCAACTCTTTGTAACGTTCACTATTCCACACTTCCTCAATAGTGTTTTCTTTCAAGTTACCAAAAGGTTGATCACTATCTGCAATACAACAAGGCAAAGCACGACCGTCCGGCCAGGCATGCATGTGTATCCAAGGCAGTATGCAAAAGGCACCGTCTTCTTTTAATAATTTTTGTTTATCCATTTAGCATACTCGATAGTTCTGGAAATACTGCTGTAAAATCTTCATTGCGTATTTTATCTCGTCTTACAGTATTATGTATAAATTCTTCACCGTGATCATTCCAAATATTGGCACTGTTTGCAAACTGCATTGCATTTTCAATATGTTGTACACACCAATATTCGTCTTTGATTTGATCTATTAAGTTTTGCAGTCTTGTATTGCCTTTGTCTTTTAAATGCTGTGGCAAATTTTGCGCACTGTAAAAACTAGGATTCAACAAATGATAAATGCTAATGTAATCGTGTTTGCGTAACAAGTCATTGTCTATCATGTATTCAAAAAAATCAGCAAGTGTAACATAGTTCAAGTTGCTCAATACACAATTAAATTGATAGTCGATATATTCAACATCACGTATTTTTCGCAAATTGTTTTCTACAGTTTTCCAATCCGTGCCATGTCTAATATATTCTGCTTTTGCACCATAATGATCTAAACTGCTGCTTACTTCAACTGCTTTGAAATTGCTCCACATATCTAGCACATCATATTTTTTGTATTTGAAGTTGCTCATGTTTGTATTATAGCGCAATGTAATATCTTTACAACTACCGTTAGCAATCATTTCTTCAAGTATAACATAATGTTCGTCTGTGATAAGTGGTTCGCCTCCTGCAAAATATGCAAGTTCGATATTGGGTATTTGTTCAATAACTTGATCCAGCAAACTGCCACTTGCATCTGCATGTTGTATTACACGAAAACCTGGAGGCGGTGCGTCATGTTCTTTGTGTTCTTGTGCCCACTTACTACTAAATTCACTACCACAAGTTCTACATTTAAAGTTACAAATATTACTAAAACGCACATCATAATACGCCATTGTAAACTTATCTAAACTACCATCTGCATTTGTATAAGGTACAAGTTCATCATATTTGTGTGCAAATTTTTCAATACTGTATTTTCTAAAACTGTAAGGAGAACTCAGTTCGTGTTTATAACAAAAAGTGCAGGCTTCGTTTTCACGTCCTGCTAACATATCTAAACGCAATTGACGCATCTTGTCATTGTTAAATGCTTGCTCAAGTGTAGTGTCTTTTGTGTTTGCAAAAGGCTCAACGTAATCACTGCTACAACAAGGATATATGTTTCCTTTTGGTGTTACATTTAAATGCAACCAAGGAAACATACAAAACGTTTTGCTTTTTGTTAAATGTTCATCTTTCATTTGCTTCCTTACACAGCGCAAAAAAGTCTGCCATTTCAGGAAATGCTGCTTCAAAATCTACATTACGTCTACGATCTTGTTCTTTAAAGAAGTTCCAAAAGTCTTTTCGTCCTTCTTGTATTTTTTGCTCGTCATACTCAGTTGTTTTCATATAACTCACAACACGTCTAAACTTTTCATATTCCATGCTGCTAAATCCAGTCTTATAACCTTCTGCAACATTTTCTTCAATAAACTTTAAATGACTTTCCATATAAGGCATATAAGTTTCTTTAGGTAGAATGTTTATATCGTACTGCAATGGCTCTTTTAAATATGGTGTATCAAAATGAATACGCTGCCAACGTCCGCTGTTTACATCATTGTATTTGGCACGCCATTCCAAGATTTTTTCTAGCAGTGTTTGAAATGTTGTAACACTAAACAAATTAAACGTAATCATAAACGTTACAGGTGCAGTTGTATTTGTTAAGAAGTAATCTAAATTACGTTCAAATACTTCTAAATCTAAACCGTCACGAATATATTCTGCACGTTTATCCCAAGTGTCAATACTTGTAAACAATTTAAATGCTTTGATTTTATTTTGACTAAGCAAACTGTTTACGTTATCTGTAAATTTTGCAAGTTGACGTTCTTTACCGCCTAAGTTACTGTTTACATTTAGTTCAAGATGCGGCTTAGGATCATTTTCAAGTTCTTCAAACAATCTGTATGTGCTTTTTTGAATAGTAGGTTCGCCGCCTGTAACACGCAAAATGTTTAGCGTTTTACTAACTTCAGGCCACCACTTCCACCATGCACGTACATACGGATTGCTATCTTCTTCATATACTTTAAACCAATCAACATCGCATCTATGATTTTTTACCATATCATAAGGACCGTGCTGACGTATTTCTTGATGGTATCTACTGCTGGCTTTTGGATGACAATAACCACAACGGAAGTTACATTCATTGCCAAACGAAATCTCAATGTACTCAGGGTTTACATCAAAGTCCCAAGGGTTCAACTTAACTTCGTTTAGTCTTTCTTCGTTGTAAATGCTGCCACTGCGAATATGTCTGTCACTGATAAAATCAGGACCCATGTTTTCTACATTCCAACAATACTGACATCCTGCACACTGCTTGCCTTCTAACATCTCTTTGCGTTCTTGCTTTTTGTGCTTTGTGTTATGCAACGCACTTGGATTGGTTAGTAGTTCATCTACGTCAATTTGATGTGGCGCAGGATGATAACAACTGTGTGTTTCACCAGTTTGCAAATAAATTGTAGTGTGATACCATTTAGCAAAGCAAAACGTAGGCGAAAAGTGCCTTTTTGTAATGTCGTTAATATATTTTGCTTTATCTGTTTCAAATGACATTTAATTTCCTTTTAGGAATACGAGAAGGATTAGTATATACAGTTTTAAAGAACAAACTTTGATTGCCGTTGAGAGGTTCAGCAGCAATAGGCAAGTCAAGTTCTTCAATTAACTTATAACCATAGTCAAGTGTTTCTTCTTCCATTTGATCTTCATTAATGTCTTTGCTGTTCCAATAATCGTTGAGCCAATCAAAGTCACGCACATTTACAAAGTCCCAATCTGTACACATAGTTTTGTACAAACCTTCTCTTGCTCCGTAAATAGCCCAGCGTCCATTTTCTACATCTGCACCAACCATTAGCCACACATACAAACGATGCAAGTTTTTCCAATGATTTTTGTGGAAGTCATCTACGCTAACACGCATACCACGATCCAGTGCCATTTTTACACCTTCACGAAATCCGGCTCGCCATGCTTGTTGTGCAGATCCATTGTTGCGTATTTCACTGTAGCAAGTGTTCATTTGAATATATTCAATATCCCAACAAAAGTCTACTTGTGCATGTGGATTGTTAGGGTCAGCATTTTCATGTGTACGCATGTCCAACACTTTTTGCTTAGGCCAACACTTGATGCCGCCATTGCCGTATTCTAATCCGTTGATTGTGTTTTTAGCACTCCAACTAATAACACAATCATCTAGTTTTACTTCTTTGTTCCAGTGTGCATCTTCGTGATTGTCTAAATCAAATTCTTTACCTAGGAACTCTTTTAAAATAATGTTGTCGCCATCAATAGTAATAAATCTATCGCTTTCGCTAATTTCGGCGCAGGCTTTGTGTGCTGCATCGCTGCCCTTTACTCCGTGTACACGTTTGGCCCACGGAATCTTGCTGCACAAGTCAGCGTAATTTTCTTCTGCATTAGGTTCGTCATATGACAGATAAATGATGTCATAGTCTAAAACTCTAAACTTGTTGCTCATTGAAGTACCTCGTGATAGTATGTTTCAAGTCTCTTTGTAGTATATACGCTTAATGCATTGGCGTCAAGTTCGATCTGGCTTGTGAACGGAACTTCAAATCCATTTTCGTCTAATTCTGATAAATCAATCACAAAACTGTTGTGCAAATGATGTGGATCATTTTTCTTTGTAATACTGATATTTAAAGCACTTGTAAATTTTAAACTTTTTTGTTTCAAGTTATATTGCAGTGTTTCATCTAGTATTAAACGCCAAACTTTATTTGGAATATCTTGTTGAATAGTAAAATCTGGACGATTGGGTTTTATAGTCGGTAACTGATATATTTGACTGTTAATGTCAAATTGAATTTCTTCTTCAATGTATCTTGAACGCAATACATTTTGTTTAGTAACAGTATCAAACAGTACTACATATTTTTCCATACCCTCAGCACCTGTAATCATACTCATTACATCGTCAAGTTGTACAGTAATATAATTGCCTTCTATGTTATCTTTGTTAGAAATCCTAATCAAATTTCCTGTATCATCAAAATAAACATAACGTTCGTTTGATACATATAATTTTGGTTTATCCATTTGCAATTCCTAACTTGTTTTCATATGTTTGAATAACTTGGTCTGAACAAAAACTTTTTTCAGTGTAATGAAAAATACCTGTTTGTCTAAAGTTTCCTATTTTTAAATTGCAATCGTTGTCTAAATATGTTCCTACTTGCTCTTGCCAGTTTTCTACATAAATTTTATCCCAGCCTTGACTTTTTAATTTCATATGAGTAAATGTAGGATAAGTTGTATTGCTGGTTATTTTATCTTCAATTTGTAATATTTTACAAACAATAGCACTGCTTACGTCGATGCTCGGAAACTGTTGAAAATACTTGCCGCCGGCATATTGTCCATAAAACAGTTCCCAATTGTTCATTACCAGTTCTAACCACTTGTAAAAGTTATGCGAAAATTCACAACGTTTAAACCAATGGAACCCTGCATACAAATTGGGCAAGTTGTGATTACGAAAACTTTTTCTGTAATATGTGTTATCAGCCCACTCGCCTCTGTATGTTTGTACTTTGTTTACATAAAACAAATCATGTTTGTCTAATGCACTTTGCCAGTGATCAAGATTGTCTAAAACCAACATGTCACTGTCAATTACAGCAGTTTCTTCAAACGGCGTTGCATGATATATTTTCCAACGATTTTCAATTTTCCATGTACTGTTTTTACTTTTATCGCCAAAAGGAATTGGTACTACATGATCAAATAAATCTTGATATTTGTTTGGAACAGCATCGTTGGTAATTAGACAAATCTTACTTTGTGGATTGGTTAGTTTAATACTCATAGCAGCAACACATGCTTGCTGTACATAATCATATGTGCTATTTTGGGCAAATATTGTAAAGTTAATGCTCATCTATTACCCTATTCAAACTAAATTTATTCATAATATGCACTGTGCTGTTTTTTATCGATGTTGGAAAATATCCTGTTCCATCTGATTTTTCAATTAAAAATTTGTATTTGTTTTTGTCTATATCATGACAGATATCTCTATCAAGTGTATAATACAGTGTACCAGGCATCTTACCTACAAATTTATTGGTTGTATATCCGCTCATTATGTGTACTGCAATACTGAATGCAAAATCATTCCTAAATGTAACGTTTTTAATTTGATATAGTGTTTTATAATGTTGCCAGTTTTCTTTAATATGTGTGATTAAATTAAAAAACGTTTCGGTAAGTTTGCTTTTTCTAAAAAATACAACAGTAGCCCAATAAAAGTCAATTGTGTTAGGACTAACACGATCAAACTCAAACAAGTCTCGCCAATTGGATAATTCAAAGGCATCCTTGTATAGCAAAAGATCATTTTGCTGTGCAAATACAGATTTCATATGATCGTTACCTACAATAACATCAGTATCCATTAACAGTGTTTCGTTGTATGGACTTAATGTATAAGCATCAGATCTTGCTGTATTTTTAAATTCTAAATTTTTTCTATCATACATTCCATCTTTGTAACTTTTGTGATGATAGTCAATTGTATTAGGAATTTCAATTATTTTGTCAAACGAATGCTCAAACTTATCTAAATAACTTTTATTATCAGTTATTAAACTCACTGGTATATCTAAATGTTCTTGTATTTTTTTTGCACAAAATATTGCTTGTTTTACATAGTCAATCTGTGAATTATTACGTGCAATTAATAATGCACCTTTACTCATTAAAGATTCCCTCTACAGTTCGATTGACTTTTAATTTATTGTATTCTGTAAGATATGTATTAGTTGCCTCAAAATACTTTGAAATTATTGTGCTTGTAAATTCTTGTAAATCTTGCACTTCAACTGGAAAATCGTTGTCGTCTACTAAGATTGTTTGTTCTTGTTGTAACGATAATAAACTTTGACAAAAACTTACTAGTTCTTTTGTTACAGTAAATCTGCCGCCATTATAATAACAAATTAAATTGTCTTGGTATTGTTCTTTTAAAATACGCTTTGCATTATCTAGCGTTATCATATAATTGCTAAAATCTAACGCCTGTTCTAGTCGTTGGTCCATACATTACTCCTTGTAATGTTATTATAAACTAAAAATAACTAATTGTCAACTTGGTTTTGAAGTTAAATTAGTAGCCAATGAGGTGTTTTGAGTTTGTGACGGTGCAGGTAAAACACATGCATCGTATGTTACACTCTCATAAACAAAACTACTATCAGGTGATAGTGAAATTGCAGTGCTTGTCATGTCTGCTGTTACAGGTTCGTCAATAGGAGTTCCGGTGCCTGGACCACCTAAGTCACCTGTACCTGTATCGCCGTCATTCATCGAAATAAGAACTTTTACTGTTCTATTGTCAACATTTCTTGCTTCTAAACGCCAATAGTTATCAGCATAAAAACCTGAACCTGTTTTTGTCCATATTGTTTGATAACTAGATGTTAAATTTTGAATACCAATAGTACCGCCAGTACCGCTTGCCGCAGATGCACCTAATTTGTCAAATCTACAAACACCTAATGCACTAAGCAAATCAGCCCAATCTTGGTTTTTACTTTGACTTGCACCTGTGCCAATGTTTGAAGCACTACCTGTAAATGTTAATTGTCCGCCAGCATTTAACCAATAGTTTTTTGCTGCGTTACTTGTCCATTGGTAGGTAATAGCATGGTAAATTATAGTAGGAGTAGCAGCGCCCCATGTACCTGTTCTGCTAGATGTAACACTAGAACTGTTGACAAAGTTGCCCGACGGCCAACCATTGTGTGTAGGAGTATAGTTACTATTTGTAGTTGCAACACTTATATAATCATTTATACCCATCAATGTGCCGCCTGTGACAGCAACGTCTGCACCTGTACTTTGGTTATAACCTGTACTTTGATCTGCGCCGATTACATAGCCTGTTTGCGGACGAACAAGACTACCGCTTGTACTACCAGATTGATGTACTCTTACTGCTTGAACATCTAAAAATAACAATCTATGTTGTTCTGCGGTAACAGTATCACTTACACCCGGCGTACTACCACCAACAACATCTGAAGATCTCATGCTCTGTCCCCATAAGGACACATAAATAGCAGATGTATTAGATCTTATGCCATTGTATATTTCATTTTCGATTGGATCGCCAACTGCAACCATACAAATCTCCTATTTTTATAGATTGTAACACAACATTATGTAAAAATCAACCTATAGTTTTTAAATTCCTATAAGTAGGAGTTGGTACTTCAACATTTTGTCCAGTTGCACGTTGCTGTTCGATTATGCTGTTAAGTTCACCATTTACACGTTCGTCAATTCCTGTTGTTCCCGGTGTAATGCCGGGTTTAGGATCTCCGTCATGATATTCTATCTTAACATATAATTTGTTATCAACTACCCTAGCACTGTATGTAATAAGGTTATCATCATACACTCCTGAACCTGCTTTTGTCCATAAAGTCTGATAAGTGTTTGTAAGGTCAAATGCTCCTACTGCAAAACTTGTTCCGCTGCTGCCTGTGCTGTTTAAATAATTTAATGTTAAAACATTCAAACTAGATATCATAGATTTCCAGTCGTTATATTTTGCTCCAGAACCGCCAGTTAATGTGGCTCTCATGCGAATTTCGCCGCCACTATTAAAAAAGTGTCTAAAATGGTCATTACTATTAAAAGTAATTTCAACTTCATGCACAAGTGTTTGCGGCATATCTGCTGATGCGCCAGCAGATGGTTCTCTACCACCCCAGTCGGTTCTACGTAAACTTGTAATACCGCGTTCTGGTGCTGTCATTTGTGTTACATTGTACTTAAATCTATTGTTGTAAACATTATCAATAATATTAATGTATTCTGCGTAAACAGCATCAGTAATGTCATCAGAAATACTAACATCTGTAATGCCTGTTGCAACGTTGTTTTGATGGAAGTAAACTTTGTCTACATCAGTTTTTAGTCGATCCATATGCACTGCTTCGACAGTTGATGTGTTTTTTGTGACTTGTGAACTTGCTAATGCTTGACCATAACCGAAATCACCGCTGCCGTTTCCTAAAACAAGAGCAAGTTTGCTTTGCATTTCATTATATCTTGCAGCGGTAATAATTTCATTTACAGCCATATGTGTCTCCCATTATATACTACTATTTATACTTTGAGTACACACTCAACTAATTTTTCCTCAGTACTGTTGTTAGTCTCTAATGCAACACCAACTAGGCAACCACCGTTTACTGAAGTACTAGCACATCCGTTGTTGTCTACGTATACACAATCACCTTTTTTAACAGCACCAATTACACGAACAGGAACACGACCTTTTAAACCAATATATTGGCCTTCTGCCTCACTATTCATCATAATTGCAGGATCAGTTGATACAACACCAATTGCTATATCGCCAACATTAACAGGTTCTACTTCATGATCTTCATGTGCGCAAACTTTAACAACTGTACCGTATGGCAATTCTTCACCTGTGGTATATTTTTCAGCAAGGTCAGCATAACGTGCTTTTGTTGCAGTACCTTCGAATAATCTTGCAACTAAATCTCCATCGCTGTCTCTAACTGCAATTGTATCTGGTGTTGCTGTTCTGTCTGCTTGTCTGTATGAAGTAGATTGTACTTCGTAAAGAGTATTTGCTTGTGTTGCAGTACCTGTAAACGTTGTAGCATACATATTATTAAATTTACGTGTACTAGTACCAACAGTTTTTGTATTATCTAACGACGGATAAAATGCATTATTTGTCATAATGTAAATATTATCACCATTGCCATCCGTATAACTCATATAATTTGATGCTAATTGTGTATTAGGTTGATTACCACTTCTTACAGTATAAACAATATCGTCATCATCACCCAATGTAAAACCGCCATCACCAAATTTGGTAATTGTACTTAAAAGGTTTAAACTAGCACCTGCTTGTAAAAAGTCAGTTGCATCATAGTTGTTTGTGCCGTCGGTTAATTTAAATGCAGCACTTGCAGTTCCCCAATAAATGCTTGTTTGTGTATCGGCTGCTGGTTGACTTGTGCCATTAGCATCAACATTGCGCAAAGTAATACCTGCTTTAATTACAGGAAAATCACTTGATGCCCAACCTTCAACATCTTGAGTTGCTGCTGGAATAAATTCTTCTTTACTTTGAATGGCTACAATAACTTCGTTAATAATTGTTGCAATAACAGCATATAGTGTAGTACCATCGGTTAGTTCAACACTTTTCATCTCTGTTGTACCTTGGCCGGCACGTTGTGGACCAACAAGTATCCATTCAGAGTCTGCACTTAACGCTTTAAGTTGATTAGTAGTAGAATCCCACCAAAGGTCACCTTCTGCTAATCCTGATGGACTAGTAGCAGACACTTCAGCACCGCCGGTGGTTTTAAATTTAGCACCGTCATATACTTTAATTTTTTCACTTACAGAATCATACCAAATCATACCTGTAATCGGTTTTCCTGGTTCTGCTTCGCCTTGGAAACTTTCTAACAAATGTAAAAAGTTTTCATTTTGTGCTTCGCCATATCCTGTATAATTTTTACCAACTAACTTTAGGTCAGTTGTTGAATCTATTGTCCCGTCTTCTACGGTGATAAACGGAATACCGTTATATCTGTTTATTGTATATGCCATTTATATTCTACCTTGTTGCAACATATGTATTTACCTTAAACACTAGATACTAAATCTCCGTCAAATTCCCATTCTTGAGCAGTGTTTACTATGAATTGTTTTAGTGAACGTGTGACGGTTAATGCTACTGTTTCTGTTTGATCGCTAAATCCAACATTAGCAAGAACTGTAGCATTTTGAACACCGTTACTGTCAACGTTAATAAACGATTTTGCTATTGTGTCGCCTGCATTAAGTGTTGTAGTACCTGAATACAATGTGCAATGTACTTTACAAATAGTGCCAACACGTTTTGTTGTAGCAGGAACAAGATCATTAATAATATCAGCAATATTATTATCAGACATGCCAGTAATATCTAAACTTAACCAAATAGGCTGAAACTCAGGTTGTTCGTCAACATATATTTTTGTAGCAACATCGTTGTCATCAGTTGGTTCAGCAACATTTTTAATTTGACTTACTGGTGTAACTGAGTTAATGCTTGCAAAAATATTACCATTAACATTAAATCTTAAATCACTAGCAACCGCTACTGTGTTACCGTTGATACTTACATCATCTACTGTTAATGCATTAAGTGTACCAATGCTGGTTAAGCCATTAGCAGATGTAACACTTGTACCAAGTTCTGTAGATGTTAAGATATCAACACCATTAATTTTATAAGAATGATTGGCTGGAATATCTATGTTTGTACTTGCTGTCCAACTGTTTGTAGCATTTTTCCATGTCCAATAAATTGCTTGCTCAGTGTGTCCTGCTGGACCACCAACAATCATAATACCAGCATCATCTAATGCTGCTGCATCTAATAGTGTACTGTCACCTTCGTCATTTATTTCTGTAACAGCAAGTTGAATTTGTTTGTCTTCAACTTGCAAATTGGTTGTTGATAATTCTGTAGTTGCGCCAGCAACAATTAAATCACCTGAAATCCTTACAGTGCCGTTGACGTCTAATTCGTATGCAGGAGTACTATCGTTTATACCTACATATGCTGTACCATCAATTGTAGTATCTATTGTAATGGCATCTGTAGTTGTCGGTGTTGTACCGTCCATCCAAGTTGTTCTAACTTTAATTTTTTCTTCTGGAATATTTTGTACAATTACAACAGGGTTTGCGCCAACTTGACTATTGTCTACATAAAATCTTGCATCACTGTTTATACCAATAGTTAATCCTGCATCCTCAACAATGTGTAATGACCAGTTTGTTGTTTGTGGTGATGTAGTAGATGTTTCACTAGGATCAGCAGGAGCATATTGTCTTTTAACAAAACTTTCTGATGAATAAATGTCCAAGTTGCTGTCAATTAAGTTGAAAGCACTTTCTGCAGGACCATGCCAATAAAATGTATTTAAATTGGTTGTTAAGTTAACACCTTGATTAATTTGTAAGTCAAAGTTAAAAGTGCTGGTTTGCATTTTTTGCACGTTTTCGTCAATGTTTGCAGCAATAAAACTTTCTTTACTAATCAACGCAACAGTAACACCGCCAACACTCCATCTTCCAACAGTTTTTTCTCTACCTGATGTATCAGTAAGTGTGATTGCATCCATATCAGTTTTTAACTGATCGTTGCTGTACATCGGACCGACTAGATATTTTTGCACACCATCGCTGAAATACATTTGTTTATTTCTACTGTCAATCCAAATATCGCCTTCTAACAAATCAGGTTCTACACTTGAATATCCTGTTGTATCAGTGCTTCTAAATAATTCACCATCAAAAACTTTTAATCTACCGTCACTGGTATCGTACCAAACTTGCCCGCGAATTGGATTATCTGGTTGGCTAGTACTTGCAAAACTTTCTAATAACCTTACAAAGTTTTCGTTAAATGCTTCGCCGTAGCCTGTATAGTTCCTACCTACAAGTGTTAGATCTGTACTGGTTGTGTCAATCTTACCATCAATAAGATCAACCAACAATTCTCCATTAGTTCTATTAATTTTATAACTCATAGTGGATGGGCTCCTGTGTAAATAATAAATTCAATTGTAACAAAGGGTGGCACAGTATTTAACGGGTCATTTGTGCTGTTTACCAAGTCACCTGTTCGATTAATTTGTGTTCCAGGATTAGTTCCAACCAAGTTTGAAGATTGTGATCCGGTGTCAGTTCCTCCTGTTACTGTTGTAGTTGCATAAAATTGTGTGCCAGCATCGCCTTCTAATGTGTGTGCGTGATCTGGCAAGTTAGATTCTAAAATAGTTTGTGTTTCTGATCCACCTAGTGTACCAACTCCGTTGTTTGGTCCGGTTGTTACACGGTTTGTACCAGTGTATGTTCCAGTTAAATTACCAATTGGGAATCGTCCTCTAAAATCTGGTAGTAACGGATCAGTAACACTGCCACCATAATTGTTCTGTATAACAAGTCTAAATTCTTCTAAATCTGCAACACCAAAATCAGTTACAACAGAACTATAAGATTGGCCATGACAGAATACCCACCCGCTCGGTGCAACAGTACCAGCAAATGGTAAAATTGTACCAATTGGACAAATAGGCCCAACAATGTTATAAACCTTGTTGTTGTTTTGGTTTTGGTACATCTGTTCAATAATTTTTCTGTGTGTTGTTTTGTACAACACTCCGTTGCGATTAACTAAAAATTCATCATCTTCTGACTCTGCAACAACTTCAGTTTTTCCTTCAATAAAATCATCGTTTAATTCTAAGTTCCATTGTGCAACTGATCCAGTACCATCAAAAATTACTGTGTTTGTAGAAACAACATCGCCAGTTGGATCAAAACTAAATGTTGTTGGCGTTGTAAGTTGATTTGCTCTATCAGCAGTACCTGTTACGTTGCCTACTAATGTACCTCTAAATGTGCCACCGTTATAAGTATTTGCATATACATTATTGTACAACAACGATGCAGTACCTAAGTTTCTAGTTCCTGTTTCATCTGGTACAATGTTTGCTGCTGTTAAACTTGGATCTGCACTTGGGTTTGAACCTGTAATAAAAACATCGCCGCCAATACGCAAATCTCTTTGAATGCCAACACCACCAACAACTGTAAGCGCACCATCTGTTACAGCAATTGTATTAACGTTACTGCCAATTTCAACTTTACCATCAGTTACAGCATCTCCGCTGGTTTTAATAACAGTTCCGCTGCCTTTAACATCTAGTGCAGCCTGCGGTGCTAATTGGTTAATACCAACATTACCTTGAGGTGTGATACGCAATGCAGTTGTGTTAATACCGTTGTCATTGACTTTGATATCTACGTTGCCGTCTGGTGAAAATTGTCTGATAATTGCTGTGCTACCACTTACACTAAATTGTAAAAGGTCGTTTTCACCAATGCTTAGTCCAGAGTCTCTTTTAATTCTAATTTTTTCTGCAAAGTCATTTGTAGTGCTTTTACGAGCAAAATCTGAACTATCAACAACTGTTGATCCTATAACAAGTTTTTCTGCTTTTTCTGATGTGCCATAATATTTTGCAACTACACCTCCGAATGCACTTTCAGTAGGAACATTTACTCCTGGCTTTATTGTATAACCAGTTGGAAATCCTGTTATCTTTACTTTAGGTGTAAATGTTTGACTTGCATAAAGAGCAACAATTTTATCATTTACAAAATTGGCTAGTGCAACATAATTGTTGTTATCTGTTGCTTCATATGTTATTACTCTTGTGCCTGTAGCAGCACCTTCGCTATAATCAGGTCCTACTAGTAACCATGCAGCACCAGTGTACAAATACAATTGTTTTGTACTTGTGTTAACCCATAAATCACCACTGTTACTTTCGGCTGCTTCAGGTTCACTAAGTGCTTTTTTAATATTACCTGCTGCTACCCAGTTTGTGCCATCATAAACTTTTAATTGATCACTACCGTCGGTAGTATCATACCATAGTTGTCCTTCAACAGGATTTGATGGAGCAGACGAATTTGCAAAATTTTCTAATAAATGTAAAAAGTTTTCGTTTACAAATTGACCATAGTTTGACAACCCTAAACCAGGAAGTGTTAGGCTAGTATCTTCTGTGTTAGCGGAATTTTGTTCAACTGTAATACTACCTTTGTTTACGCTATCAGTAAAATTTACATTATAGTCTGTCATTTATTACCCCTCAGAAATTCCACTTAAACTTTGAATTCTTACTGTATAATCAACTTGAATTAATCTGTTTAGTGATTTTTGTACAGGATGGAAGATAACATGTGTAATTAATCTACCACTGCTACCGTCTGCTGCGTAACTTCTTAACCCTAATTCATCAAATACATATAAGTTTTCGCTGTTTGCTGCTGTGTCAAACGCATCTTGCCCATCCGGTTCGCCATAGTCTAACAAACATCTTACAAGAATATCAGTATAATTTGTACCGCTAACATGACGAATTTCGGTTTTGTTTCTTGTTGGATCAGTGTTTCCTACTGCTAATTCATCAACAACTTTTGCATAAGTTTCGTTATACAGACTTGCATTTGTACCAGTACTGTTTGGTGTTAAGTATGTAATAATACCTGTTGGATCAACACTAGTGCCGCCGTTACCAAAACTGATTTGATATATAAATCCTTGTCCTTGGTTTGCTAAACTTTCTGCAAGTGCAATACTCATGTTTTCATAGTGAATAGCATTTCGCTGATTCACTATAACTTCACCAGTAGAAGGATCTGAAATTTTAATATGACCCTCTACGTGTATTCCATTTAAATCTTTAATTTCTGTCATGTTATGTACCTTATACTGTATTTATCGGGGTAACTTAATAGTTGCTTCTTGTAAGAATTTACCGATAGGTCTTTCTGATTCTTCTAGTCCTACACCATCTTCTGTCCAAACTCTACCAGTTTTCTTTACAACTTTTATTTCAACACCAGTTGCAGGTATAGTTGTTAAATCAATAATACCATTATTAAGTGTAAATTCTGCTGCTATAGTTTCATCACCTGCTGGTGAATCTTGATCAAGTGCAGGGTTAAATTTGCTAATTGCGTTCTTTCTTAATCTACGTCCGCCTACAAAAACTTCTACTTGGTTTATATTATCAACTGTAAATTCCATGTCTACAATTTGTGACGAACCATCTGCTTTTGTAGTGTGTGTAGTAATTGTGTCATTGTATTGAATTGTTTCATCTGGGCCTTGCCCTAACACATAAGAACCAGCAGCATGGAATTCAGGTATACCTGTACCTAATGTACCTCTGCGTAGTTGTGTTAGAATGTTGCCTGACTTGTTAAAGAACTCAATTCTTTCTCCATCAATCCAAATAATACCTGGCAGATTTCTCAACGGATCTGGATCCATTATATTACTTGCATCTGTTAGCACAATTCTAGTATCGTAGTAATATAGATCTTCTTCTAATTCATATGAGTTTCTATCATTAATACGTTTATAATGTGTACGTCCAGTAATATCTCTAAATATTCTGTAACCAATTTCTTTTGTTGCTACATTGTTTGAGAATTGCAAAATGTCAATGCGATCATCTTCTAGTGGCAATTCTTTTAAACGTACTGCACCAAATCTTTCATCTACAATATAATCTTTGTTTGGTGATAAGAATTCTCCATTTTGGAATACCCATACATAGTTGTTACCTATAATTTCACCATCAAGTTTTATTAAACCATGTGTTAGTAGATTTCTACGTGCAACACCATCAGTTGTACCTAGAGAATATGTTGTTGACATAACATCAAATGTATAACGTTTAAAGTCATTGATATCATGATTACTAAATTGTATAATTTCAATGTCTCTAATTTCGTCTTGATTAATAGTAATATTATCACTCAAGATATATTCAATATTTTGAACTGTTACTAATGTACTATCAGTTTCTAATACATCAACAATGAATTCTTCATCTGCTAAGAATTCATCTAACAACTGGTTATTTCTACTTTGCACTATTAATGTAGTTGGCGTTACTTCTTCAACATTTAATGTATAGAATGTGCTTGTGTTATTGCTTTTAAATCTAATTTCTTGATTTGGTAAAACAATATCCGTTAAATCTACGCCTGTATCTTCAATAGTAATTTTTGTATCAACTGTATAATATTCAGCATTTGTTAAAATGTAAATGTCAATAATGCTACCTGGAAGTGCAATGTCATTTCTCAAGATTCTAATTTGTTCTTGAACAGGATCCCAAAGCCACAAATCATTTGCAAGTTGTACATTATCAACAAACACCATCAAGTCAACTGATGGAATTAATCTTACATTATCAAACTGCCAGCCGTCAACTTGATAGGTTCTTCTTGTTGACGCAATGTATTGTCTGCTATACCCAGGACTTAAAATTTTATCTCCCGATTTAACAATAATACGTGGTGCAATTGGCAAATCATTAAATGGTACAGGAACATTACCTGTAAATTTGTGATAATTTGTTTGACTACTATCTGCATTAAATGATTTATCTACAATAATTTGACTGTATGATTTAATTTCGCTATCATATACAGTGTATTGAATTTTTGATCCAATGTTAATATCTCTAATTAAATCAATTTGTGCTTTGCCAACATTGTTTGATATTGAATAATCAACATTGTTTTCTAAAATAAATCCATCTAGCACAACAATAATTGTTTTTGCATCATCAAATTTTGCAAGTGTTTTAATACTGTTTGTGCTATCACCTAAATATTCTACAACATTCGAGTCGATAATATCTGAACCATTTACACCCATTGTAATAATACAAAGTTTTGCGTTTGCTCGACTACTGCTATCTTCAAACATCAATGTATTATTTGGGTAATCAACTGAGTATAGTGTACTGTCAATAATTGCACCATCAAGTATTACAATAATATTGTCAAATGTTGCAGGTTGTGCAGGCAATTCGTAACTGGTTTGATAGTCGTTTGTTGTGTAATTTACAACTCCTATTTCGCCAATACCATCAGTTGTTCTGTGATAAATTGTCATATCAAGTGTTTCGTGTATTGCGCCAGGAACAAGTTCTTCAGGACCTGCACTGTTAGTTGGACTTATAAAGTCGTCGCCATCAACTATCATTTCATCTGCAAGTACACCTAGTGCTGTAGTATTACCGCCGTTGGTAAATGCACCGCCGCCTAATGCTGTATCATATGCTGTTGCAATTGGAGTATAACTTCCGTCACTACCGGCTTTTCGAATGATAATAATATCGCCTGCTTGAGTTTGTAGTACTTCTTCGTCTATGTCTAAATAGTCAATTATACCGTCGCCGACTAATGGTTCATAAATTGCATCTGCTGGATTTAGAACTGTACTACCGTCAACATCGTAACGTTTGTCAATGCGTGTTCCGTTAAAGTAAATGTTGTATGTTACATTTAATTCAAACGGTTTACTTGCATAAACTCTATTTGTACTACCATCAAGTTCAATAATTTCGTCTTCGTAAACATTAATCATTGTATCCCAAGGCACTTCACCAAATCCAGTAACGCCAAATCCTTGTTCGCTTCCAAAATCTATGCTGTCATAAATCGGACCTTCATATTCAACACCTTTCATTAATGAAGAAAGACTGTTGTTTTCGTTTATACCTGGCATACCTGTTGTTGGTGAATATTCTTCAAATATTCTATCTGCTGCTTGTAACATTGACACATCTTTTTTGTATGTAACTGTTACAACTGAATCAAGTGCTGGAGCATCTACAAAGTTTACTTTGCCTAAATATCTAGTATATGTTGCATTAGTATCCAATGCATTTTCTACACTAAATGTATTACTTAGTTTTTTGTCTCCATCAACATATACAGCATAAGAATCTGTACGTAAATTCAAAGGCCATTTAAGTGTAAATGTTTCTTTTGATCCAGACGCTGTAAATGTTTCAGTAACATCTATAGTTTCAACAAAACGCTTGCCACTTACTCTGTCAAATTTAACAACCATGTGTGCGCTACGCACATTTGAATTGCCTAAAATTGCAACTGCTTTTGCAAGTCTGTCGTGCTCTCCGACAATTGTTACTGTTGGTGCAGAATAATATTTGCCGCCTGTTGAAGTTATTTCAATAGCCTTTACACTACCCTTTGAAACAAACGCTTGTGCAGTAGTACCGTTATCGCCAGAAACTATTACTTCTGGTGTGGCTTTATAGCCTGCACCGCCGTCAGCAATGTCAATTCTAATTACTTCGTATCCATTGTTGTCAACCCAACTTTTGAAAGGATAGTTGTAATACTTTGGATCAATATCTACAATTTCACCGTTTACAAAACTAGCAAAACTCGGAGTGATTTTACCATCAATATAACTAGGTGGTAAATCAAAATCAGTAATTAAACTGTTAGTAGGCTCTACTCTAGTGTATGCACTGATATATTCTCTAATTTTTGTTTTGTAAGGTTTTACTTCGTCAATATAATCTTGATAGTTTTCAAGATTATCATTTTGATATGTAATTTTTTGTGACAGATCGCCAACATTGTGTTTTGCTCTTACAAAACTTGTTTTAAATGCCCAATCAACATTTGACTGTTCGTTAAATGCATAACGCAATCCTGCAAAGAATAGTTCATTATATTCAACTGTTAAGTCTGCAACAAAGATATCATTTTTAATTGCATTAATGATATTTCTCATTTCATAAACAGGTTCTTTGTCATAAAAACTTATATCATAAACAGTAACATCGTAACCCGAAGAGTCTGTGCTATACAAATAAAGTTGTCTACTTAATTGTATTGTACCATTCTGTCTACCAATTGTTTCGTAATTAACAGTATAATCTTCTGTGTCTTGAGTATCTATTTTCTTTAACAACAACCAGCCACCTGTGCCAATTGTGTTAATTTTAACAATGTCGCCTATATTATCTTCTAACGCATACAACTCATAACTTTGATCTATAACAAAATTAATTTCTGTATTTTCAGTATAACCTGTTGCATACCAATCTGTATAATACCAATATGCTGTTGTATCATATTGTTGGTTAATAGTGCGTTGCCATTCAGACAATTCTCTATTGTATTCATAGATACTCCAAATACCGCCTACACTACTGTCTGATTTAACTAGAACACTGTATGCTCTAACTTTTACTTTAGCATCAGGTGAATAGTTTGTACCACCATTTCTAATGTCTAAAGATGTAATTTTTCCTAAGTTGTTGATAGTTGCATTAATAATAGCACCAGTACCGTAGCCATCTTCAACTTCAATACGAGG
>Ga0181568_10000236_pt1 | contig 47608 bp, 59 predicted proteins | sample 101ome_20_FD_133758 | JGI IMG/M metagenome (GOLD analysis project Ga0181568, IMG submission 133758) | Coastal salt marsh microbial communities from the Groves Creek Marsh, Skidaway Island, Georgia - 101404AT metaG (megahit assembly) | ecosystem: Environmental > Aquatic > Marine > Intertidal...
CTGATACTCCATAATTTAAAACGATGAGAACATACTGTATAATAAATTCTTCTGAGGTATCCGGCGTAGACTTTGACCAAGTATTACAAACTTCTGCTGACACACTTCGCTACTCTGTTGACGGATCAAAAGCACTACTAAAGTACGAAGGTACACAACCATTCTTTCTGCTCGGCAAGACGGAGTACACACACTCCGAGATACTAAGCATCTTGAGTGGTCCTGAGTGGACGAGCGAAGACGAGATCTAAAGGTATGCACGAAACGATATGAGCACCATACCAGTATCCACCACAAGCACCTTGCCTGCAACCGGCGATTCTGGTGAAACACACTTGCTCGGAGATGTTGGTTCGTTGGTGGTCAATGACGGCTTGAACTGGAGACATTACAGACCCATGGGCATGATCAACGATCTTGCGCTACAACAAAACATTTTATCAACAAACATATCTGCTCCCAGTGGGCAAGCAGGTGTGGTATATGCAACAGACACAAATCAATACATGATCAATCATGATAGTGCGTGGTACTTGTTCAATGTTGACTCCACACAACCATCTGTTGATTTACAAAGTGTATCAATCAATCAAACACAAACACAAATCTTGAGCACCACACCAACAGCTTACACACTTGAATTTGCATCAGACACAAAGAATCTTTGCTTGTACGACGGAACAGCTTGGCGTATAATCAATTCAGCGGAGGCAATAACGTAACACTAACCAACGGACCAACATTTTCAACAAGCACACCAAGTTAATAAATAATAAAAATGAGCACCATATTACCAACTACCAGTTCCACACGGCCCACAGGCGTGGCCGGACAAATAGCATATGAAACAGACACAGGCAATTTGATCGTGCATGACGGCACGAATTGGCGGGCTTATAATAGTGACGGATTATCGATTGGGGCAAGCAGTTATTCTTTAGCTTTGGATGGTACAGATGACAGAGTTGAGCTAGGCAATTTATCATTTTTAAATTCCGCTTCTGCATTTTCTTTGTCAGCTTGGGTCAAAATTTCCTCAACATCGACTGGTCCATTATTTTTCTACCAGTCAGGTTCCGATACATTCGAGAATACCATTGGCTTTTATCAAAGTACCTATATTGATTTCTTGGTAGGAAAAGGGCCGACCAACCAATATTCGGGTACTAGGTATCTTTCAAATATTAGAGACGATACTTGGCATCATGTAGCAGGTGTCTATGATGGATCTTCGTTTACATTCTATTTGGACGGGTCTGCTCCTACTCAAAATAGTATCGGATCAGCTGTTCCCGCATCCACTAGAGCCACAGCAGGTAATAACGCACACATTGGCTCTGGGACAAATGGCGCTGACGAAATGAATGGATACATGGATGACTTTGCAATCTTCGATGCCGCATTAACCTCTAGCGAAGTATCTAATATAAAAGAAAACGCCCTTTATCCAGCAAGTAAATTGAAGCACTTGTACAAGTTTGAAAACAATTTTAACGACTTATTTGGCAGTGTAAACGGAACAGCACAAGCTGACGCTACCACCACCACCGCCACAGCGAGACCTTAATAATATTATGAAAACATGGGTAATTATAGATTCTTCTGAGGTTGATAGCATTGACTTCGATCAAGTCATGCAAACATCCGCCGATAAACTTCGCTACTCATTAGACGGAACTAAGACATTTGTGAAGTACGAAGGCACACAACCATTCTTTCTGCTCGGTAAGACGGAGTACAATCACGAAGAGATATTGAACATCTTGAGTGGCCCTGAGTGGACAAGCCCTGATCCTTTAGTCTAATGCACGAAACAGCCCAAGGGCTATATCACTCTTTAAAGAGTAAGTTTTAAATTTTTCTTGACTTTATTGTAAAAGTTAAATATAATTAAAATCTTTTATTATAGATTAATCGTTATATACTTATGGAAACAAAAACCGGAGAACTTCTTACCAAAAATATAGCTGGCGTAAATCGCATCTTACCACACAAACACAAGTATGCTTGGGATTTATTTCTAAAAAGTTGTGCCAACAACTGGATGCCTACCGAAATTAGTATGCAATCAGATATTAAACAATGGAAAAATAATGAAATTACAGACGATGAAAAATTACTTGTTAAACGTTGTCTTGGGTTTTTTGCTGGATCTGAGTCTTTGGTTGGTAACAATTTGTTACTCTCTGCTTTTCGTTTTATCACAGATGCTGAGTGTCGTCAGTACATTTTGCGTCAAGCCTTTGAAGAAAGTCTTCACAATCTTACGGTAGTATATATTTGTGATAGTTTAGATCTTGAAATTGAAGAAGTTTTCGCTGCATACGAAAATATTCCTAGTATTAAAGCTAAGGATGATTTCTTAATGAGCATCACCGACGATATCAGTAGGCAAGACTTTGACTCTACAACCAAAAAAGGTAAACAAGAAATATTGCGAAACTTTTTAACCTATTGGATTGTGTGTGAAGGTACATTTTTCTTTAGTGGTTTTGCAATGCTTCTCGCATTAGGTCGCCAAAATAAACTTCAAGGAATATCTGATCAAATTAAATACACCCTTAGGGACGAAAGTTCTCATATTGCTTTTGGTACTTATTTAATTAATACGCTTATCGAACAAAATCCAGACATTTGGACTCAAGAAATTCAAGATGAGTTTGTTTCTCACATAAAAAAAGCGGTAGAGTTAGAAATCGCCTATGCTCACGATGTGCTACCAACAGGTATTCTTGGTTTAAATGCTGAAATGTTTGTAGATTATATGCATTACATTGGTAACCGAAGGTTAGAAGCTATTGGTCTTGACTATAGATTTTCAAGTGATAAAAACCCCTTTCCTTGGCTTGGTGAAGTTGTAGATGTGCAAGCTATGGGTAACTTTTTTGAACGTCGCGTCAGGGAATACCAACAAAGCGGCTCACTAGAAGACGATTTTTGATTTGCATTTTATATTTTTTTATGCTACAATAATGTCCTGTGGCAAAATTAAATAAAAAAGAAATACTGCTTCGCTTAATAACTCCCCCTAAAACCATTAAAGGTCCATTTTGGTCTAGAGAATATAAAATTCTTAAAAAATTAATGGAAAAATATCCAAACGAAGAGTTTTGGCAAAAAATTCACTTCGAAATGGATTGGGATTCAATTGTTATTTTACAAACAGAGTATGGAGATTCTTTGCTAAGTAAAAAGTATAAAGAATTTCATTACAAAATTCCGGATCATAAAAAAATAGAATTGACAAACAAGTTTGGTTGTGATAAAATAATAAACAAAAAACCAAAAACAATCAGAGGATTCCTAAATGAGCAGTAAAACATTAGAACAGATCAATAAATTTTTAGACGATAAAGAAAACAAGAAATACCACTTTAATTCATTCAATGAAGAAGAATACAAAATTTCCAGTGGAAGCCTCAATTTAGATCTAGCTTTAGGTGGTGGCTTCCCTTCTGGAGCTCATAGATTTACCGGTATAAATGAAGGCGGAAAAACTAGCTGTGCCTTAACTGTTGCTAAAAATTTCCAAAAGCATTTTGGTAAAAATGGTATGGTTATTATTGTGAAATCTGAAGGCAGGTTAAGTAAAGAGATGTTAAAGCGTACCGGTGTGAATCAAGATCCTGAAAAGTTATTTATTCTTGACTGCAATATCTTTGAAAAAGTTTTTGAGTTCATTCGAGATTTAGTCTTTAACAATGAAGAAAGTAAAAAATATATGTTTATCATTGATAGTGTTGATGCATTATGTAGAATGAATGACATAGATAAACCTTTTAACGAAAGCGAACAAGTTGCAGGTGGAGCTTTAGTCACATCTGTATTTTTGAAAAAGATGGTTTTACCAATTACTAAAATGGGCCACATGATGTTACTTACTTCTCAAGTTCGTATCGAAGTATCTTCTAATCCTTATGCATCTAGAGGTGGACCAAAAGTCAAACAAGCAGGTGGTAATGCTATCAAGCATTATGCTAATTTTATCCTCGAATTTGAAGAACGTTACAACAATGATATAATGTGGGAAAATGCTTCTGCCTCTAAGATTGAAGATAAAGGTAACCCAATTGGTCATTATTGCAAGATTCGCTTTCGTAAAAGTGTAAACGAAAAAACTGGTGCACAAGTACGCTATCCTATTCGCTATGGTAGAACTGATGGTAATTCTATATGGCTCGAAAAAGAAATAATTGATATGATGTATCTCTGGGGCTATATAGAAAAGAAAGGGGCATGGATATCATTTGATGAAGATATAATCAAAGAGTTATCTGAATTAAAAATAGAGTGCCCCGAAAAAGTGCAAGGCGACAATAAATTACTAGAACTTCTTGAATCTAGTGGAACTTTAAAAGATTATTTTTATAATACTATAAACAAGATTTTTCAAGATGAAGAAGAATAAAATATTTATTTCAATTGCTAGTTATAGAGATTCAGAGCTTATACCAACAATAGAAGATTGTATTGCTAAAGCTAAGAATCCTCGAAATTTATTTTTTGCCATTTCTAGACAATTTCATCCCAACGATGGTTTTGATGATTTAAGTAAATATAAAAAAAGAAAATCATTTAAAATAATTGAAACTAATTATAAAGATAGTGTTGGAGTTTGTAATGCTAGGCATAAACTACAGAGCTTATATAACGGAGAAGAATACTATTTGCAGTTAGATTCTCATCATAGATTTGATGATCATTGGGATGAAAAATTAAAGAAATGTTTATTAAATTTAAAGAAAAAGGGTTATCAAAAACCAATTCTTTCTTCTTACTTACCTTCTTACGATCCAAGTGTAAAAGGAGAAGCGAAAGCTAAAGATGTATGGCGTACTTATATAGATAGGTTTATGCCTGAAGGTCCAGTTTTTATTTTTCCAGAGACCATCCAAAACTGGAAGTCTCAAAAAGAACCTGAAAAAGCTCGTTTTTTAAGTGGTCATTGCATTTTTTCTGACGGCCATTTTATCGAAACTGTTCCTTATGACCCAAAACTTTATTTTCATGGCGAAGAAAGCTCTTTGGCTGTTCGAGCTTTCACTCATGGTTATGATTTATTCCATTTACCAAAACCTTGGCTCTGGCATCATTATACCAGAACTGGCTCTGCTCGTCATTGGGATGATTCTAATAAATGGGAGATTTTAAATAAAAAAAGTTTTGAGCGTTATAGAAAGTTATTAGGTATGGATGGTAAAAGGCGTGTCCATATACCTAAATATGGACTAGGTAAAAAACGTTCCTTAAAAGATTATGAATTATATGCCGGTATTGAATTTAGCACTCGCAGAGTACATAAAGAAACAATTAATAGAAATCCTCCAGCTATATCTAAATCCAATAATAAAGCATATCAATCTAACTTGGTTTGTAAATTTAAATACTGTATCGATATCCATAAACCTGTTTTCACGGAAAGCGATTATGACGTTTGGGTTATGGCATTTAAGGATAGATTTGGTCAAGAAATGGTAAGATTGGATGCCACAGAAGAAGAATTAAATCATTTATTAAATCAAGACCCTAAAGATGACTTTGTTAGGTTTTGGCGTGAGTTTCAAACAGATTCCTTACCCCATGAATGGCTAGTTTGGCCGCACTCAAAATCTAAAGGTTGGATGAATATAATTAATGGAAAAATCCCAATTCCGTGAAAAAAATTTTTTTACACATCCCTGCATACAGAGAGCCAGAACTAATTCCTACAATTGAAAGTGCATTAAAAAATGCCAAACACCCCAAAAGGGTCGTCTTTGGAATTTGTAGACAGTTTTGCGAAGAAGACGATTTTGATAATTTAGATAAATATCGAAAAGATCCTCGTTTTAAAATTCATGACATGCCTTATACCGAGGCAAAAGGTCTTGCTACTGCTAGAGCAATAATTAATAACGAGCTTTTAGAAGATGAAGATTTTGTATGTCAGTTAGATTCTCACCATAGATTTGATAAACATTGGGACGAAACTTTAATTAATTGGTATAATCTTTTAAAAAAAGATGGATACAACCCTATTATAGGAGGCTACTTACCTTATTATAATCCATTTAACGACCCCGTAGATAGAGTAAAAGAGCCGTGGCTTTCTGAAGCTGCGTGCTTTTACCCTCACGGAACTTTATTTATTCGTCCTACATTTGTTAGAGATTGGAAGAAATTAGACAAACCTTACCCAGCAAGATTTTTAAGTGGTCATTTTGCGTTTAGTTGCAACCAGTGGGCTAGAGATGTAAAACATGACCCTAATATTTTCTTTGCTGGTGAAGAAATTAATTTAACCGTACGCAGTTTCACACACGGATACGATTTATTTCATCCCCATAGGGTTGTTGTTTGGCATGCAACAATGAGGGAAGAAAGAGCTGGAAAGCTTGTTTGGGACGACCAAAGTAAACGTGGCGACAGTTCATGGTGGAGGGGTAATGATTCTGCTCGGGCTCGGATTAGACATTTACTAAAAGTTGAAAACAATAAAATTAATTTAGGAGAATATGGTTTAGGCAAAAAGCGCAGTTTGCATGATTATGAAAAATATGCAGGCATCCACTTCAAGTCAAGATCGATGCAACAATACACAAAAGATAATTATTTCGCTCCCAATCCCCACCCATATAAAACAAAAAAAGAATGGTTAAAATCTTTAACTTATTCATTTTATCACTTGGTTAATATTGAGCGTTCGGATTTACCAATGAATGATTATGAATCCGTATTTATTGCATTTGACGATGAAAATGGTAATGGTATACATAGTAAATCTATAACTGGCCCAATGCTCGATGAATTTTTAGATAAGGGTAAAAGCATACATTATGAAGAAATGTTTTTAACCGACAAAAAACCACACAAAGTTGTCTATTGGGGGTATTCTAAAGATAGGGGTTGGGCAGAAAGAGTAGAGCGGTTGATTCATTAGTATGAACATTATCGTTACACTAACTACTATCCCAGACAGACTGCATAATACACTGTATCGCAAGGATATTAAACTATGTATAGATGCTTTGCTAAATATTAATTATGATAATTATGAAATTCATTTTAATATCCCAGACATTTACCAACAAACTGGAGAAAGTTACATAATACCTAATTGGTTAAAAGAAGAGTGCGAAAAAAATCCTTTTTTAAAAATTTTTAGAACTAAAGATTATGGATCAGCGACAAAACTGATACCTACGGTAGACAGAGTTTTCGACCCTAATGCTATTATAATTTCAGTAGATGATGACATGATTTATCATCCAGAACTTATTAATCAACATGTTAAAAATCAAAACACATGGCCAGAATATTTGGTAGGTTATGACGGTATGCGATCTCGCAACAAAGATGGTTCTTTTGCACATAGATTTCAAGACATGAGAGACTATTATTTTTCTGCTGTTGGCTGTAATTCCTTAGTTGATATACTACAAGCTTATAAGACTATATCTTATAAGCGTAGATTTTTTGAAGATGACTTTAAGAAATTCCTTCAAGAAAGGGGTACTTGGTGTGATGATACTAGTATTTCCGCATATTTTGCAATGAAGAAAAGAGGCCGCTTATGTACTTTTTATTCAGAAGATTCAATTTTTGAAAATTATGATGAATGGATGAGTAATTTGAGATGCACATTTCCTATCGTTGAATATACGGAACATGGCCCGCAAGAAGGCTGTAACCTTACTAGAGCTATTCTTGAGGGTGATGAATCGATAGAGCATAAAACTACAGATCTTTATAAAAAATATATTGATGTAGGGTATATTGACGGTAATTGGGATTATTAATATGCAAATTCATTGTTATTATGATATTCCTCACAAAGGTTTAAGTTGGACTATACCTTATTATTTTGACTCTATATTTGAAATGTTATCGAGTCATTATGTTGATTATGAATTTTATAAAATTAATAGTGCAGCAAATCGAAAGGGCAGTGAGCCTGCAAAAGTTAATGGTCACCACCACATGATTATTGAAAATACTGCTAATAAAAAGTATTTCGCAATATCTTACTGGGATAAAATGAAAGATATATCAACACACAATGGATGGAACCAAGATACATTAATGGGTTTATTTTGTAGTTCTGGGATGCATCAAGAGGATGTTTACTATCAACCTTTCAATAAAAATTCTATTCCTTTTTCTTATATTGTGCCAACACATCAAATGTTTAATTTAATTAATGGAATCAAGGATAAGAATAATAGTCTCAGATCAATGCCAAATAAATTAAGTTTTAATGGCGACTTATATTTATTTAGAGATTTCTTAAGTAAAGACGATTCCTTTAATGTAAAAAGGCAATACCTTCAAGCTTCAGATTATATTCAAAGTTTACATTCGAATTGTATTAATTTAAGTATTAATGGTGCGGGAGAAATATGTTATAGAGATATGGAAATTCTAGGCGTTGGATCCGCCTTGTTTCGCCCAAAATTAACTAATCAATTCCATGACCCTTTAATACCTGACCACCATTATATTTCTTATGATTACGATGAGATTAAAAATATAACCAATCAAAACCATTTTTTTAAAGCTCAAAGAGATATACTTCTAGACCGTTGGATCGAAGTAAAAAAAGATAGAGATTATATTAATTTTGTAGCTCAAAACGGTCATGATTGGTATAAAAGAAATGTCCCAATTAAAACTCATACATCTATTGCCAAACAAGTTCTAGATTTTGAAAAATTATTCTAACAATGTCTAAAAATATATTATCCGAATATCTACACAAACTAGGCCAACTCAAGCCGGATGCTTTTGTCATTCAAATTGGAGCTAATGATGGCATTAGTTTTGACGATACTCGCGGTTTTCTTGATATGTATAAATGGCCAGCGCTATTAGTTGAGCCGATTCCTGAAATTTTTGAAGAATTAAAATTTAATTTTTCTGATCGTAATAATTATATTTTTGAACAGAGCGCGATCACTGGTTTTGATGGTCCAGTTGTAATGCTTAATGTATCGAGGGACACCATCAATAAAAATGACTTGCACCCAGGGTACAAAGGTATGAGTGCTTTATATCCACTCAAAAATGGATTTGGCAGTGATTATGAGCGTGATATTCATGTAAAAGAGAATTTATCTCAAAACATTACGGTTAATGGAATCACATTGAGTACATTACTTTCCAAGCATAATATTAAAGAATTTGATGTTTTTATCTGTGATGCTGAAGGTCATGATTGGGAAATTTTTAAGCAAATCGATCTTGAAAAATATAGGCCTAAAATTATTAGGTTGGAGTATATGAATTTAAATCCTTCCGAGCAATCCGAAGTAATCGCTAAGTTAAAATCCCACAATTACGAATACGAAATCAATAGTCAAGATATTGATGCTATTGATAAATCATGGATAGACTCTCTCGATAACAATCAGTCTCTTGATTTAAATCAAATTATTGAAAAGCATGGAAGTGACAAATTTAAATCTGGATACTCTCATTTGTATAAAGATATATTTCAACCCTATAAAGATGCATGCATTAATTACTTGGAGATAGGTCTAGGTACTCTTGACCCATCCTTACCTTCTTCATTTTGCGGCATTCAATCTCATTATGATCACTATCAACCTGCTGGCATATTAAGAGTCTGGAAAGAATATTTTTCAAATGCTAAAATTTATGGTTTAGATATTGCGGAAGATTGTATGATTTCAGAAGATAGAATTACCACCTTCCTTGGTGACTCTACAGATCAATCTTTTTCTCATTCTGCTTTTCAGAATTTGTCTTTTGATATCATTTTAGATGACGGATTACATACCTCTGATGCTCAATTAAAAACCTTTAATAACTTTTTCTCCAAAGTGAACAATAACGGGTTATATATTATTGAAGATATAGGTGGCGGAGGAGATGGTCAAAACTTTTGGGCAGATCACTATAATTCGATATCAGAAACCATTAATCAACATGAATTCTTTTTTGGGGGGAATATATTAATTGTTCGCAAAAACTATTCTAGTAAAGGCCCTTTGGTATGGCATGATTTTACATCTCATATTGATGATAGTTTCGATATTATCGAAAAAACCTTATCTTTTGACAATAAACAAATTGAGCCTACTATTATTCACAAAGATCAAGTTAAGCAGCTTCTAATTTATTTAAATAAATCCCTATCGCTAGATGGACATGTTGTAGAGTTCGGCTGTTTTGTAGGTGAGTCATCAAAATATTTACAAAAACTGATAGATAATGCACAATCCAATAAACAGTTGTTTGTATATGATTCTTTTGAAGGTTTACCAGAGCAAGGTGAGTGGGAGAAAGGTACTGGTTGGATACCTGGAAGCTTAAAAGTGTCTGAAAATATTTTGGTTAAAAATTTTATTCAAAATAATTTAAAACTACCAGTTATTCACAAAAATTGGTTCAAAAATATACCTCCTTCAGCCATACCTGATAAAATTTGTTTTGCTTTTCTTGATGGAGATTTTTATGAATCTATTTATCACAGCTTGGTTAAAATTTTTGATAAAGTTGTTGAAGGCGGTTATATATGTTTTCATGATTTTGATAGGCCTGACCTGCCTGGAGTCAGGGCTGCTGCAGAAGAATTCTTAATTACTAGAGGTTACTCCCCAAATCTAAAAGTTGTATGTGAACAACTTGGTGTTTTTCAAAAGTGCAACCAAAACTTGATTCCCCAACATAACAAAGACAATATTCTACCTGTCGATTTTAATCGCAAGGTCCGATCTGCTTATTTTTCTTCTAAAAATCGTGATTATTTTGGAACTCTTCCCTCAGGTTATGTTTTAGAATTGTTTTCTAAAATTAATATGTCTAGTCGACTTGAAGGTTCGATTTTATATATTGACTCAATTTTTGATTCTAGTTTTGAGATTTTTAACGAAATTAAAAAAGAGGTAAAAATTGATAATGAAATTAACTATTATAATTCTTTTGATAAATTTTTAAACGAAAATAGCAAAAATGAAGATTCTCACAAAATAAATTGTGCTTTCCTTTTTGGTTATTCTTCTGAATTAATTTTAAAAAGTTTATCTAATATTTTTAATCGCATTAACGAAGGAGGTTTTATTCTCTTTGAAAATCTAAGTAATCCAAAATTACTTACTCTACGGCAATCTATTGAGGTTTTTTTAGATTCTGAAGGTTACGATTCTTCTAAATTACATTGCTTCGATAATAGAATGAGTTCTTTTAAAAAGTTTTCTGGCAATAAAAAAATAAATCAAATAGAACAAAAACATATTATAGAAATCCCTCAATCATCTTGTGAAAACTTAACTATTGTTAGTGGGTTATGGAATATAAATAGAGTTAATAGAAATTGGGATCAGTATTTAGATCATTTTGATAAGTTTTTAAAAATTCCATGTAATTTATTTCTTTGGGTTCCTAAATCTTTAGAGTCTTTTGTTTGGGAGCGTAGGTCTAAAGAAAATACATTTATTAAATTGTATGAATTAGAAGATATTAAAGACGGAATGTTTAGCTCCTTCTGGAATCAATCGCAAAATATTAGGGTTGATGAAAAATGGCAAAGTCTAGCGTCTTGGTTACCAGATAGCCCTCAGTGCAAGAATGAATATTATAATCCAGTTGTAATGTCTAAAATGTTCTTTTTGCATGATGCAAAAATTCTTAATCCATTCAATGATAGTTATTTAATTTGGCTTGATGCAGGTATATCTCAAACCGTTTATGAAAATTATTTCTATGACAACAATGTATTACATAGGTTAAAGCAATATCTTGATCCTTTTTTATTTCTTGCTTACCCATACGAAGCAAATCAAGAAATTCATGGTTTTGAGTTGAATGCTATTAATAAATATGCTGGAGAAAAAATTGATTATGTTTGTCGGGGCGGTTTATTTGGAGGTCATAAAGATTTTATCAGTCAAGCTCACTCTGAATATTATCACACATTAAGTGAATCTTTAAATTCAGGTTTAATGGGAACAGAAGAAAGTATTTTCTCTATAATGAGTAAAAAATCTGAAAATGTATATAATAGATACATGTTAGATCAAAATGGACTAATTGTTAAATTTGTTGAAGCTCTTTTTAATGATGACTGTATTTTAGCTGCTAAAGAAAAATCAAATAAACCGCATATAATTAATGAAATTGGTAATATTAAAACTAATTTATATTTCCTTACTTTCAATTTCCCAGAGCAACTGGAAGCTACTATTAAATCTTTGCAAAAGCACGAAGGTTTTTTAACTAAACCCGTACAAAAAATTATTATAGATAATTCCACCAATGAAGAGGCTCGCACTGGCAATAAATCTATTGCAGAAAAGTATGGCTTTAAACATATATCTATGGGTGAAAACAAAGGCATATGTGGCGGTCGTCAATTTGCTGCTGAACATTTTGATTCTAGTGATTCAGATTTTTATTTATTTTTTGAAGATGACATGACTATATCTGACCCTGAAGAAGGAGTTTGTCGTAACGGCTTCAATAAATTTATCCCAAACCTTTATGAAAAAATTCATAAAATCATGTTGCGTGAGCAATTTGACTTCCTTAAGTTGTCTTACACAGAGGTTTATATGGACAACAATCTTCAAGTTAGTTGGTACAATGTACCCCAACATTACCGTACTGAAACTTGGCCAAACTACGATAAGTTGCCGACTACTGGATTAGATCCTAATTGCCCAAGGACTGAATTTAAAAACATTGAAGTGCTTGATGGACTGTCTTATATTAGTGGAGAAATTTATTATGCAAACTGGCCCCACATCACCAGTCGAGCAGGTAATAAGAAAATGTTTCTTAATACAAAATGGACACACCCATATGAGCAAACCTGGATGTCTTACATTTTTCAAGAAACTCGAAAAGGTAATATTAAACCTGCAATTCTATTAGCATCTACAGTTACGCATGATAGGTTCAAACACTACAAACTCGAAGAGAGGATTGAAGGTTAATTTTTGTGAAATTAGGTTTTATACTTTATGGCATTACTCGAGATCAAGCGCATATTACGGCCCCTGTTTTTCATGATTTGATAATCAAACCTTTGCGAGATTTTTTTGAAGTAAAAATATTTTTACATGCATTGGTTCTTTCAGAGTGTCAAATTGATTGGCTTCAAAACCCACAACTTCAAGAGATAAAAAAACCTCATGACTATAATTGTTATAAAGCTGATTATATTAGCTTTACAGAACAAGACGACTGGTCAGCATCATTTGATTATGAGCCATTGATCAACAATGCACCTCCACCTTCTCCTAGCTCTGATTATGTATCTGCTAAAAATTATATCAATGCTCTGTACTCTTTAAGTGAAAGTTTTGCACATACAAATCAATATCCATGCGACCTTTATTTTTTATCTCGTTTGGATCTTTTGTATAAAAATAATGAAGGCATAAAAGAAGCTTGCTTACATGTTTCTGAAAATCTTTCTGAAAATTTTTTTTATTCCCCTTCATGGGGTCAAAACTCAGGTTTAAATGATAGGTTTGCTATTGGAAATGCGGAAGTTACAAAAAATTACTGTAATCGATTTCAAGATTATTTAAAGTATAAAGAGATTAGGTTGGGTCCTCATCAAAAATTATGTGGTTTAAACATACATCCTGAATCCATGCTCAAACGTTTTTCTGAATATAATAATTTTACAAATAAATTTTTAAATTGTGTTGCAGATAGAATTAGAGTTAATGGTTCAATTGTTGTTGGTTAATCAATGAAGTTCAAAACCCTTACTGGTTCCACCCGAAAAATTATAGGTGTACAAAAATACTCTATTGATTGGGATGCAACCAGCAAAAGTAAATTTCAAAAATCAGTTAAAGATTTTTTGCGAGAATACTGGTCGCGTTATGTTGTGTTTGAAGAGTTTCCAATTGCTGGTACTCGAATGACATTTGATTTTTATAATGCCAATCGCAAAATAGCTATCGAAGTTCAAGGCGGACAACACACTAAATATGTACCATTTTTTCATGGTGGATATAAAAATAATTATCTGATGCAATTAAAGCGCGACCATCAAAAACATGATTTTTGTGAATTAAACGATATAAAGCTTGTTGAAATATATGAAAAAGACAAATTATCAAAAGATTTTTTTAAAAAGCTAGATATTTTATTGTGAATAGTGTAATATATACTGAATGAGTCAAGTAGACCCAGATAACTTACCAGCTTTTCAGATACCTCAAAGCCTTTTAGAAAAATTATACGAATTTACTGGCAGTGGCCCTGAAAGTTCAAAAGGGTTTTTAATGGCGTATACAGATCAAAATGGAGCTCCAATGATTTTTTGTCGGGCGGGTAGTCAAATTGTGGAAATGGGTATTCGCAAGGCTCTAGAAAAGTATTTAATTGAAATTGAAAATGTGGATGCTCCATTTGACATCAACGGAGACCAAGAATAATTCTTGACTTTTGTGATTTTATAGTCTATACTAAAGACTAATTATGGCAATGTATTCTTTTAACGAGGAGCAGCAGTTCCTTGCAACATTAATTAATCATCCAGATTCTTTTGTAGAAATATCTTCATATATTTGTGAGGATGATTTTTACAGCGAATCATCTCAAGTTAACAAAACAATTTTTTCAATTCTAAAAAGATCTATCGAGGGCGGTGATCAAATTGATTATGTGATGCTTACGGAGAGAGCTTTATCTCTCAACTTGTCTTTTGAAGATGATATAAATATTGGAGACTATATTCAAGCTCTATCTTTAAAAAAGACAAACCCAAATACAATCATAGGTTTAGCTAAAGATTTAAAAAAGTATTCGGCCAGGCGAAAGATTGCGGGTTGTGCCACGAAAATTATTAAAAGAATGCAAAATGCTTCTTCTGAGGATGCATTTAGTAAGCTAATTGAAGACTCTGATCGAATTTATAATGACACTATATCTATTTATGACAATGGTTCAAATGTGCCTGAAGATTTGTTTTCTGACATGGAAGACTATGTGGAAGAAAGGGGTAATAACCCAATTGAAGAATTTGGTTTACTTGGTCCACACAAAAGACTTCATGAGTTATATGGCTCTCTGTTAAGGCCAGGCAATATAACTACAATTACAGCTAGATCTGGAGTTGGTAAAACTCAATTCTGCTTGGATTTTTGCTTAAAAACCTCAGAGCTTAATAATTTTACTCCTATTTTACATTTTGATAATGGTGAAATGAGTAAAGAAGAATTAAGAATGCGCCTTTGTGCATCTATGTCTGGAGTCCCTTTGCATTTATTGGAGACAGGAAAATGGCGTAGAGCTGGCTCTAAAGTAGTCGACAAGGTCAGATCTGTCTGGCCTAAAATTAAGCAATACAATCTTCATTATTTTAATGTTTCAGGCATGAGCGTTGATCAAATGGTCAACTTAGTCAAACGTTTTTATTATAGCAAGGTAGGTAGAGGTAATCAAATGATTTTTAATTTTGATTACATTAAAACTACATCTGAAAATTTCAACAATAAAGCTGAGTGGCAAGTGATTGGCGAAATGGTAGATAAATTTAAAAAACTTGTTCAAAGAGATATTTTATTTGAGGGTGAACCCATGATTGCCATGATGACAAGTGTTCAAAGTAATAGAATGGGTATTACAAATAATCGCAGGGCAGATTCCATAGTTGAAGACGAAGGGATCGTTTCTGGTTCGGACAGAATTACTCAGTTTAGCTCTCACCTATTTAGCCTACGCTCAAAGACTCAAGATGAAATGGCTGAAAGTCCAAACTTTGGCACTCATAAACTTTCTTGTTTTAAACATAGGCATCTAGGTTCTGACTACATGAGGGCATTACAACCCGTTAGATTGGCTGATGATATTACTATGGTCAGGAATTCGATTTATTTAAATTTTGATAATTTCAATATTACTGAAGTTGGTGATACGGTTGATTTAGTTAGAACTCAAATGGCTGAAGCTGAAGTTAATTTAAACAATAACCCTGACGAATTGCCAGATATATGATCAGCTCAGATAAAATTAAAGATATACTTGAGCAGTTAGGTTATAAACTTAGTGATAAGGGGGCTTATTGGCAATGTTCTGCTCTGTATAGAGGTGGAGATAACCCAACTGCTTTACAAATATACAAAGACACTGGAGCATGGAAGGATTATGTTCAAAATACTCCCTTTATGCCTTTCAAGCAATTATTAGTTTTAACACTCGACACTAATGACCCTACAGAGCTTAAAAAATATTTAAATAAAGAAGAAACTTTCTTTCTTACTGAAAGAGCTAGGGATAGTATTGAAAAACTTCAAGTCGAAGAAGTTTATCCTGATAGTATTTTAGAAAAGTTACTACCTCATTATAAATTCTATAATGGTAGAGGTATTTCCGACGAGACTTTAATAAAATTAAAAGGTGGGCTAGCTACTCGATCACAAATGTATCAGCGTTTTGTTTTTCCTATTTACAATCAATACAAACAAATCCATGGATTTTCTGGTAGAGATATGTCTGGAAAAGAAGGCCGACCTAAATGGAAGCATATGGGTAAGAAAAAATCATGGGTCTACCCTGCATATGTTCCCACTAAAAATGGAGTATTTTTTGATAACGTAAATAAAGATTATGTACTCATTGTGGAAAGCATAGGCGATGCTTTAAGCTGTATAGAAAATGGTATAAGCAATGTTTTAGTTTCTTTTGGTCTTGATATATCATCTAAACTCTTATGTTCTTTAATCCACTTTGACTTCAAACAAGTCATTCTTTCATTTAACAATGACTCTAATAAAGAAGATAATAGAGGAATGAATGCTTGTGTTAAAAATTATTTAAAGTTATTAAATTATTACGACCCAACAAAAATAAAAATTTGCCTACCCGTTCAAAATGATTTTGGAGACATGAATTCAAATGATTTTCTTAGGTGGAAAGAAAAACTAAATTTGATTAATGAAACAAATCAAATACCAAAGATAATTTCTTTCGCTAAAAAATTAGACTCTAAAAAGGGAATACCTAAAACTCTAAAGAAAAACTTACAATTGTTATATGAAGAAGCATGAGTCAGCACTATCTGCGAGTAGAATTAAAACCCTACAAATGTGTTCGTGGAAATATTGGGGAAATTACAAACTTAAACTGCCTGACACCTCTAATGATGGTGCTAGTCGAGGCTGGATTTGTCACTTAATTTTTGAGTTATTAGGAAATCCCAGGCACAAAAAGCATTATAAAACTATAATCAAGCATGGGTCTATTTTTAAGTGTCCGCCAATAGAACGCTTGACTCTTTATCATGCTCGCAAATTAAATGTTCATGATGATGACAACTTGCAGTTAATTGATTCTATGACTGTTAATGGCCTACATTATGATTTTTTTGGTAGCGATGATAGTAAACCTACCAAAGCTATATCAGAAGAAGCTTTTGATATTGAAGTTGAGAATGAAGACTTCTCTTATAGAATTAAAGGTTTTATTGATAAGTTATTCCTTTACGAAGAAACATCTTACGCCTTAATCAGGGATTTTAAAAGTAGCAAGCAAGTATTTAAAGGTAAAGAAGTTACTGATAACTTGCAAGATTTAATGTATTCTTTAGCAGTAAAACATTTATATCCCAACTATAAAAAAAGAGAAAGTGAATTTTTGTTTCTTAAATTTGATTTGAGTAAAGATTTATTTAATAAAACTGGAAATGGAGTTCTCAAAATGGAACCTCTTTCTGATGCTGAGTTATATGGTTTTCAGTATGAGCTTACTGAAATACAAAAAATTATAGATAACTTTGACGAAGAACAAGCTCATTCTAATTTTGCTGGAGCTCAATCTTATCCATCAGATGGTACATTTGGCGGTCCACTAGCATGCGGAAAAGATGGATTTAAAATGAGTAGGGGAGAGCCAGTTTTAGATAAGAATGGAGAACCCATTCCCGCGTTTATATGTTCATTTAGAAAGCCTTTTTCTTATTATGCTCTTAAAGATAGCTCTGGCAAAGTTCTAAAGACTTGCTTCGTCGACGATTTAGAAAATTTAGAAAAAATTAAAAAAGAAGATCAGGAAATTGAATACATGGAATATGAAGGTTGTCCTTATTGGAAACCCTCTGAATCAGAGCACATAGACTTATTTGATTAAATTAGTGTATTTATTATTATGGTTTTCCCAATAATAATTGCACTCTCATCTTTATCGCTTGCTGCGGTAGCGGCTTATTTTAGTATAATAGGATTAACTACGATCTTTCCAGGAGTTTTTTGGTCTATTGTTATAATGGGTACTGCCCTAGAAGTCGGCAAGCTTGTTACCGCTGTTTGGCTACATAGAAACTGGAAAACTTCTGGCAAACTTATTAAATATTATTTATCTATTGCTGTGATTGTGCTCTCAGGTATTACAAGTATGGGGATATTTGGATTTTTAAGTAAGTCTCACATAGAGCAAGAAGCCGGTGCTTCTCAATACGTTTCTCAAATATCTATGTTAGATAAGAAGCTGGCATCAATTGAATCTAAAAAAGTTTCCTTAGAAACACAAAAGAAAACTAATGAGCAACTTAAATCTGATGACTACCTTTCATTACAACGCTTAAACGACAGATTGAAAGACCTAGATTCAATTATTATTCAAATTAGAGATAAAGGTGGTTTCTCTACTTCAAGCAAAATTGAAAAAGAGAGAGAGAATCAATCTCAAGAAAGAAAATCTATATCTAAAAATAAACAAGACATACAAAACAGGATCGATAGTTACAGAGTGAAACTTGAAAATCAAATATTTCCAGAGTTAGAAAAACTGGAAGAAAATTATTTAACTATCAATTTAGATAAAACTAAAATTGAATTGCAACTCAAACAGCTTGAAGCAGAGATTGGTCCAGTAAAATATATTGCTGAATTAATTTCTGATTTTGGGGGACCTGAAGTAAACTCTGAATCTGCAGTTAGAATGGTAATCTTGATTCTTATTTTTGTTTTCGATCCATTAGCTATTCTTCTGGTTGTCGCCGCATCATCTACATTCAGAGATTCTTCAGGGAATGCTGAACCTCAAGATTTAATTGAGTTTCGTAATAAACTTTTGATAGATTTAGAGATACACTTAGCTGATGGAAAACCGGTGGAGTCATTTATTGAAAAATATAAGATATAACTTGACTTAGAGGCTAATTTTTGCTATCATAATTAAATGATAGCTTTATTTAAAAGTCATTATTCAATTGGTAAATCTATTCTTACCTTAGATCATCCATCTAAAGTTAAAGAAGACGGCGCTCAAAGTGTTTTTTCTATTGCTGAACAAGAAGATACAATCACATTAGTTGAGGATTCCTTAATAGGTTTTTTACAAGCTCAAAAAACAGCTAAATCTATGGGTAAGCATCTTATTTTTGGTTTAAGAATTTCTTGTTCTCATTTAGAAATCTCCAATGAATCAGAATCAGAACCTCAATGTTGTCACAAATTAATCATTTTTGCAAAGAATGATTTGGGATGTTCATTATTGAATCAAATTTACTCTCATGCATTTTGTAATAATGATGGAGTAATAGATCTTCCTAGTTTAAAGAAAATGTGGTCAAATGAAGATTTACAAATGGCTATTCCATTTTATGATTCTTTTATTTTCATGAATAGCATGCATTTTTGTAGCTGTATCCCTGATTTTTCTTTTTGTGATCCACATTTCTTTCTTGAAGATAATTATTTACCATTCGATCAACAAATTCGCTCCAAAGTTATTGAGTATTGTAAAAACTTTCATTACAATTACAGTGAATCAAAATCAATTTACTATAATAAAAAAGAAGATTTTGAAGCTTATCAAACATATAAATGCATATGTGCAAAAAAGAATGGAAAGCAAAGAACTTTATCTGTCCCAAACTTTGATCATCTATCTAGCCCAGAATTTTGTTACGAAAGTTACTTAGAATCCTAATATGAATAAAAAACAACTATTAAGAATAAAAAAAGCAATGTCTTACTCAGATACTCCTGAGCAAAAAAGAACTTTGCGTCAAATTAAAAAACAATACATATCTTTATCAGACAAAGAAAAATCTCAATTCTTAACAGAAGTTGAAGATTTCTTTAATAAAAAATAATTTAAATGAAAGAAGATCTTCTTAGATTTAATAAAAACCAAAACTATTTGTTTTTCGATTTTGAGACTTGTTGCCTAAATCTAGGATCATTAGATAACAAGCCATGGCAACTTGGCTATATGGTCATCAATGCGGGGAAGATCGTAGAAAAAAAAGACTGCTGGATATATTGGTCTGACTTAAAGATGTCTGATGCCGCAGCAAAAATGACTGGCTGGACTAAAGCTAAATATGATAAGAAAGCTCAATTAGCTGAACCAATCTTACATGATTTTGAAAAATATCTATATGATGAATCCTACATAAATGTCGGTCATAATATATTAGGTTTTGATATTTATGTTCATGGTATATATAGAAAATGCGTTCATAAAAAACCAGACTATAGTTATGTGAATAGATCAATTGATACATTATGCCTTGCCAAAGCTATCAAAAACGATATAAAGTTTAACAAAGATGATGACTTTTTTAATTGGCAATATAGATTAAACAATATGGTTGACAGAAAATCAAAAAAGAAATTAATTGATTTATGTAAACATTATGATATTAAAATTGATGAAAGTAGATTACATGATGCTATGTATGATATCGAACAAAATTACGAAGTGTTTAAGAAAATGTTATGGGAGGTAAATATATAATGTCTGATTTATTTTTAAGTAAATTTACTAAGTATGAAAATTATGCTCCTCCAGGAGTCCTTCTGCCTGAGATTGATGTCAATTCAAAGTATTATGCTGACCTAGATATTGACTCTAGTAGTTCTAATTATGATTTCTTGCGAGCTCTATGCATGCAAGGAGTCAAATCTAAAGGGATAGATAAACTAGAAAATAAAGAAGAGTATTATTCTAGAACTAAAATGGAGCTAGAGATCTTAAAAGATCTTGGTTTTATTGATTATGTTTTATTGAATTGGGACATTTTAAATTTTTGTCATGAAAATGATATACCTACTGGTCCAGGACGTGGTTCAGCCGCAGGATCTTTAGTTTTGTTTTTAATCGATGTTACTAAAGTAGACCCTATTAAGTACGATTTATTCTTTGAGCGTTTTGTCTCCAAGAGTAGAGCTAGAAAGATTGAGAAGAATGGCACTACCTATCTGGATGGTAGCTTACTTGCTGATGTTGATAATGATATCGCATATGAGCATCGCCAAAAAGTTATTGATTATATTGAAAGAAAACATCCTTCAAGAACTGCAAATATTTTAACTCTAAATACATTGAGCAGTAAGTTATGTATTAAAGAGTGTGGTAAAATAGTTGGTGAATACTCTGAGCAAGAAGTCAATGATGTAAGTGGCTACATACCCAAAAAATTTGGTAAAGTTGCTGCCTTAAATGTAGCTCAAGAAGAAAGTCAGCGTTTTGCTAGTTGGGTAAAAGATAATCTAAGAGTATTTAAAATAGCCAAACAGTTAGAAGGTTTAAATAAAAACACAGGTGTTCATCCATCAGGTATCGCTATCTCTCATCAGAAAATCTCAGACATATGTCCAATACAAAAAACTAACGACGGTTCTTATGTTACTGGTTATGACATGAATTGGGTTGCTGAACTTATGGTTAAGTTTGATATTCTTGGACTTCGCACTCTTAGTGTAATTTATGATGTATGTAATGATTTAGATATCGATGTTTATGATATTGACTTAAACGACCCTTCGGTTTTTGAGCCCTTAACTGACCTCCGTAACCCTCACGGTTTATTTCAAATTGAAGCTGATACTAATTTTAGAGTTTGCCAAAAAATTAAACCAAAAAACATGGAGCAATTAAGTGCTGTAGTAGCTATCGCTAGGCCAGGAGCTCTTGAATTTGCTGATAGTTATTCTGATTATGTAGCTACTGATCGTTTTCAAAGTGTTCATGAATTTTTTGACGATGTATTAGATTATACTGGTGGTATACCTTTATATCAAGAGCAGTTAATGAAAATGGCTGTAAAAGTAGGCTTCACTCTTGATGAAGCGGAGCAACTTCGCAGGATTGTTGGGAAAAAGAAAGTTGATCTTATGCCCGAATGGCAAGAAAAAATTAAACAAAAAGTACAAGACAACAATTTACCTGTAGAAGTTTCTGATATATTATGGAAAGTAGCAGAAGATAGTGCTAATTATTCTTTTAATAAGTCTCACTCGATATGTTACGCTACTCTTGCAGCATGGACTACTTATTTAAAATTTAAACACCCAAAGCAATTCTTTTTAAGCTTACTTAAAATGTCTCAATTTGAACCTAATCCTCAAGAAGAGATAGCAAAAATAAGCAGGGAATTGCAATACTTTGAAATTAATTTACTTCAACCAAATTTAATTAAATCTAAATTTGGTTTTACAATAGATAAAAACAATATTAGGTTTGGGCTTAATAGCATCAAGGGTATCAGTGAAAAAAGTTTAAAAGCGTTAGAAGAATTCAGAGATACAGATAATTCTAATAAATATGATGTATTTTTATCTGCAAAGCAAGCAGGTTTAAATATTGGTGTAATGTCTGCATTAATTCAGGCTGGAGCATTAAGTGAAGATGAAACACTCAGTCGCCCAAGACTAGTTCTTGAAGCTCAAGCATTTAATTTATTAACTGATAGAGAAAAGAGAAACTTTATAGCCCTTGGACCTAAGTACAAATACGATATACTCGAGTCAATACATGCAGCAAAGAAAGATGCTTTATTAGCTGACGACCAAAAACCCCTCATGAAAGAATCTAGGTTCGTTACATTTAAAAAGAAGTATGATAAATATAAAGCTATATATGAACAAAACATTCAGTATGAAAGTTTTGCTAATTGGTATTTTGAAAAAAAATTATTAGGTTATAGTTATTCATCAAGACTAAAAGATGTTTTTAAAAGTGATGCTATAGAATTAAATGATTCTGTTAATTATAATTCTATGTTAGCTAACGATAGGGGCAAGTTTATAGGTGTAGTTGAAGATTCTTTTCGTAGCACTAGTGCAAATGGAAATAAATACATTAAAATACTATTATCTGATGAAATGGGAACTATCCCAGGAATAATGGTAGACACTAGGCGACAAATGACTTGCACAGAATACATTGAGTCAGGGGGTAAAATTCCAGGTAAAGATAATATAGTTGTTGTTATTGGCAGGAAAGCTGATGATATTTTATTTATAGATAGTTTATCAATCGTAGATGAAAAAATTTGCATGAAATTAGCTGACTTAAAATAGTGTATAATATATTATATGCGAGCAAATTTTACTCCAAGAACTCAAGAAGTTTTAGCTTTAGCTAAAAAGTTAGCTAAAAAATTCTCACATTCAGAAGTTAACAGTGAACATGTTTTACTTTCTTTTATTAAAGTTGATTCTTTTTTGCTTCCTTATATTGAATATAAATTAGGCATTTCTTTCTATTCTCTTGAACAGACTCTAATTTCTTCTCTCGAAAGTTTTAATTCGAACTCGAACACTGCAGAAGAATTAAGTTTTTCTGATGAGGCTAAGTCTTTCATAAACTATTCTTTTGATTTATCTTCTTCTAGAAAACATTCTTACATTAGTGTAGAACATCTTTTATATGCAATGCTTAACGATATCCAATGTAGTGCTTTAGATTATTTTGTTGCCTGCAACATTGATGTAGTTAAAGTTCAAGAAATCCTCGAAGAGGTTTTGTCTCAGGAAGTTTTAGCTGAACAGAATTTTTTTGATTACAACACTTACTCTGAAGAGTCGGCAGCTAATAAACCCTCAAAGCAAAATAGTGCTCTTGAATCTTATGGGGTAAACTTAAATAATTTAGCTAAAGATGGTGACTTTAATTTTATTTCCCCGAATCCTACTTATATCAAGCAAATAGAAGAAACTTTATGCAGGAAAACTAAATCTTGTGCGTTGCTTGTAGGGGATGCTGGTGTTGGTAAAACTGCATTAGTTGAAGGTCTCGCCAAACGTATAGTTAACTTAGAAACAAATGACTTTTTAATTGGTAAAACAATTATATCTATGGATCTTTCTGGTATGATTGCTGGCACGAAATACAGGGGTCAATTCGAAGAACGTTTAAAAGCTTTTATTGATGAAGCCAAACAGAATAAAAATATAATTTTATTTATTGATGAAATACATACTATAGTTGGTGCAGGAAATTCCGAAGGGTCTTTAGATGCGGCAAATATATTAAAACCTTATATATCTAGAGGTGAAATTACATGTATTGGCTCCACAACCCACCAAGAATATAAAAAAAGTTTTGGAAAAGATGCCGCATTAAAAAGAAGATTTTATACTATTAAAATAGAAGAGCCTTCCATAGAAGGTTCCATTGAAATAATAAAAAGTTTAGCTCCAAGTTATGCTTCTTTTCATAGCGTTTATTACGAAATAGATTCTATTGTAGAAGCAGTTAATTTATCTAATAAATTCATCCACAATAAACAACTTCCCGATAAAGCTATTGATTTGTTAGATCAAGCCGGATCCTTTGTTAAAATTAAAAATTATAAAAAGCCCAAGATGGCAAAACAAATGGAAAAAGCTTTAACTTCAGATGACATAGACTCTTTAACTAAGAATAAAATTTACGAAGATTATAAAAAAATTTTAGAACAATGGGGAAAGAAAAAAAATAAAAAGCCACCCATAGTCACACCTAAAGAAATTAGGCTAATTTTATCCTCTAATCTTAGTATACCACTTGAGTCTTTGAACGAAACTCATTCTACAAAGTTATTGAACCTAAAATCAAAAATGTCTAAAGATGTAATAGGTCAAAATGAAGCTGTGGAAAAAATTGTTAACGCTTTATTTAAAACTCACTGTGGATTAAAGGATCCAAATAGACCTATTGGAAGTTTTTTATTTCTTGGTCAAACTGGAGTTGGTAAAACTTTAACATCTAAATCTTTAGCTCAGCATTATTTTGGCTCTAGTAAAAAATTAGTTTATTTTGATATGTCTGAATTTAGTGAATCTACTGCAGTTAGTAAATTTTCTGGCTCTTCCCCAGGATATGTTGGATACGAGCAGGGAGGTCTACTCACTGAGAAAGTTAAAAGAGAACCTCATTCCGTTTTACTTTTTGATGAAATTGAAAAAGCTCACCCTATAGTATTACAATCTTTACTTCAAATCCTTGAAGAGGGCAGAATGACTGATAATTCTGGAGAAGAAACTTCTTTTAAGAATAACATAATTATTTTAACTAGTAATTTAGGCGCAGACCTAATAGATAAACAAGCTTCGGTTGGTTTTCTTGGTGGAAAGACGTCCAATTATGATGCAATATTTGAAGAATCTAAAAAAAGATTAAGCCCAGAATTAGTTAATCGTTTTGATGGTATTGTTTTATTTAATAAATTTTCACAAGAAGATCTTAATAAAATTATTTCAATAGAGTTAAATAAGGTTAAGTATAAATTAAAACCTAAAAATATTAAAATTATTTTTAACCCAAAAGTTAAAAAAGAAATCTTAAAAAGAGTAGAGAAAGAAAACTTAGGTGGTAGACCAATACGTAGAATTATTCAAAACGACATAGAAGTTTTAATTGCTAAATATATTATTTATAATAACCCAAATAGTGTAAACATTACTGTCAAAGAAAACAATTTTTATTGTTATGAAAAAAGCAAAATCATCAAGACCTAGAGTTAATTATGCAAACGAATTTTTGTATTCTAGTTTTGATGCAACGGGTTATCACTTTAATCATCAAACTAAATCTGACTTAGACTGTTCTTTAAGGAACTTACCTTTTGATTCTTGCTCTGGGAATCAAATTAGACAATTACATCGAATTCAGGCAATCAATTATTCCTCAACCACTAATTTAATTGACATTAATCAATATGGTAGTGCTGGTCATATAGCATCTTTACCTTCTGATAGTCCAGATGTTACATTAGACTTCGAATATTTATTGTCTGAAGGTTATAATGAACAGTTATCTGGTTTCATTATTGATGGTAAAGTACCCGCGTTAAGTAATCATATGATTGCAGATGGCAGGGTAGGTCAAAATTTCTTCATCGTGACCGTACCGCATGGTCATAATGTAATAAATTACGACTTCGAAGGTAATGCTGAAGACGTTAGAGTCATTGGTATTGGTAATGCTTTTTTGACTCAATATGCGGTTACTGCTGAAGTAGGTGCGATACCACGTGCTCGTTTAAGTTTTGAAGCGTTTAATATGGTTGGTTATACTGGTTTTTGCAACTTACCTGTACCATCAATTAATCCTACTCAAAACAGCAATTGCAAAAATGATATACGTTTTAGTATACCTGATACATTCCAAAGTTTTGTTTATGGCAATATAACTGGTATGGAAGATATTGAATTTCGCGAAGGTAATGTTGGTATTTCCCCCCAAAATATTGAAATGTCCCTCAAAAATGCATCAATTATTTCAGTTCTGCCTTCTGGATTTAAGGATCCAGGTTTAGGGCTGGCACATATTCAAGGCTTTACAATTAATGTTCCATTGGGTCGCACTAAAATTAGCAGAATAGGTGGCATACATTCTTTTTCTAGGGTAGGTAATTATCCTATGAATATAGAAGTTGGTGTTCGAGCTGTAATTTCTGAACTCAAAGATTCAGGCCTTGGCGAACATTTGATGAACAAACACTGCCCCCAATCTCATTTTGACTTAGAAATGAAACTTAACGATTGTTTTTCTGTTTCTGCATGCGATGATAATTCAATTGCTCATGTTGAGAGTAGCATGTATTTCAATATTAAAAATGCTCATTTAAATTCCGAATCTTTTGATCTTAATATTGGAGATAATAAAGTTGTAGATATTAAATTTACCGCCTCTATTGCCGGGCCAGAAGATCTTAATGGTGGGCTGTTTATTTCTGGTCGCAGTTTTATTCCTAATAAGCCTAAAATTGTATCCTGGGGTAATCTTATATAAATTTCTTGACTTTTACAACTTTCTACTATATATTATATATGTTCTTTGATAATTTTATGGGCGTGTTCTGGATTTGATTTAAATTGGATCAGTATACTGCAAGTAGGAGTTGCATCTGGCTCCTTAAAAAGGTGCAAACTTATACCTGGCAACAAGTCACGTGTAAAAGCTTTTGCGTTTAAAAAGCGCAAGCTTGCTCTAGCAGCTTAGTTCTGCTACCTCACAACTTTTGACGCAGATAGAAAGATTGTGGGGTCATGTATCTGCAAAACAGATAAAAGTTTATCCTTTTCATAAACTGCACCACTGAGTATTCGGGGGCCTCAAGTTTGAGTGAATAATTGAAATAGATAGTTTGATGTCGATTTCATAACTATAAAAAAAATCGACTAAACTTGTAGATGTATATCTCTTGAAGGTTTAAAGACGCGGGTTCAACTCCCGCCACGTCCACCATTATTTGTATTGTTTATTATTTCCAATGATTTATTAATCCAATCTTCTAAACTTTCGTTTTTTAATATTAAATTAGGGCTCTCTGGTGGAGTAAACATCTTATTTGTATTTTTAAACCTACCTTCTTTAATTCTGTCAATATAAATTATAATATCAGCATTAAAAGCTTTTCTTGTTTCCTGCGTCGGGCATACAAAATCTGCTATTACATAATTTCCACCAAAACTAGCCCAATCACAAATTTTCCCCATTCTTTTTGCTTGTTCTACTCGATCTTCTATTGACCACCCTAAATCTTTATTTATATTCTCTCTTACTAAATCAGCATTAAACCATGCAGCCTTTAATCTTTTAGCTAATTCTCTAGCTAATGTAGTCTTACCGCTCCCAGGTAAGCCCATAATTAAAATTTTTCTTTTCACGAAATATAAATATGTATTGACAATTATTGTTTATTATGTAATAATACACCACAATGAATCTTTTATATAAAACTAAAACTTATCTAGTAGGCCACATGCAATATCTTAGTGGTAGAAATTGGCGTGAAGAAGTTACAGATAAACTTCAGCCACTGGACATTACTTGTTTTGATCCGTATAAAAAACCTTTCGTTAAAGATGTAGAAGAGGATGAAACTTCTCGCCAAGAGATGGAAACTTGGATGAAGACAAAACAATATGATCGAGTTACTGACCGTATGAAAATGGTTAGAGCTTACGACTTAAATTTAGTTGATCGTTCGGATTTTATTATTGCGCATCTTGTGCCTGATGTAGCATCGTGGGGTAGTGCAGAAGAAATTGTTACAGCTGTGCGAATGAAAAAACCTATTTTTATTAGTATGGAAGGCGGCAAAGCTAAAACTCCATTATGGATGCTAGGTATGTTGCCACATAAATATATTTATAATAGTCTTGACGAAGTTATTGATATGTTGTATGCTATTGATAATGGAAGTAAGCCTATTGATTCTGATCGCTGGAGATTATTGCAAAAACAATTTAGATAATATAGAATATTTGTAATTTATTCTTTATAATGATTACGTTTATATTTTATATATTATTCGCTTTATTTGTATTTTTATATTTAGAATTAAATCAATAACCTAGCCTTAATTTTATTTATCACATTTCCATAATTTATCTCGTTTAAAATATTTATGTTAATATTTTTATTAAACCCTAAATGAATACCATACTCGCTCTCTTCTTCTGTCAATAAATCTTCAATAAAATCATGAGCACCATATCTTTTTATCCACTCCCAGTACATACTTCGAGTACCTTTTGGGCAAATTAATAAATTATCTTTTTCTAAAAAAACTTTCACGTATAAAGTTACATCTCTAAAACAATAAACTGAGCTAGGTGGCTCAGTTAAAACCGAATCATACATTATAACCATATAAACCTATACACATTATGTTAGAAGAACAAAACACTAAGTCAGATTGGGGCAAACGCGAAATGGGAGCCTTTTGGACACGAGATAGCGCAAAAGGTAAATATTTATCTGGATCAATTGAGATCGATGAGCTTGGAGTAAAAAAGAAAGTTCGAGTCGTTATGTTTCCAAATAGATTAAAAGATAATGATAAAAAGCCTGACTACATTCTTTACCTTTCTAAAGACAAAGAAGAATCAAGTACTGAGCTTAGTTCTGATTCAGAACAAAAGTCAACCGAAAAAAGTGAAATCCCTGACAGTTTAGTGTAATACTCTTCAATGAATGTTTTATACGGTTTAATTAGTTTATCAGAATTACTTAAAGAGCAAGATTCTAATGGCAACTATACCTTTGCAGGAATAACTCAAAAAACCTTCCTTGGTGTACAAGAATCTCAGGGTGAAGATGCAGCGTTACTTGAGCTCTCTAATAGAATATCTCATAACTTATCTTTAACTGAAAACATTATTGAATTCCTACCTAAAGTAGGTATTACACATTATAGAATTAGCGCATCTATTTTTAGCCTGATATCAGATTTTTCTGATTCTCTAGATCTAAATTTAGAATCTTTACCAAATCACACAGAGATTCTAAATAAAATACGTTCAATAGGTTTAATAGCCAGACAAAATAACATTACATTATCAGTCTACCCAGACTCTTCTAATAGCTTAGTTGCTGAGAATGATTTGGCTCTTGATAGGGCTAGAAAAGAATTAAATTTCCATAGTTGGTTTTTTGAAACTGCAGGATTCCCATCTAATGCATCTAATCCTATTATCATAAAACCATTTGCTGAGCCTAAATCCAACAGTCATACTGATGCCGTTGCTTTAGTTAAAACATTTTACAAAAATTTTAAAGAGTTAAATAAAGAAACCCAAAAAAGAATCGTTATTCAAAATGAAGAGAACGGTTTCTGGAATCCTATTAATTTATTTAAATATTTTCACGTTTATTTAAATGAAAAATACAGCGAAGGCATGGTATTAAGTTATTACAATATTGCTGATGAGAAAAATCCGGGGACTTTAGGTTCTGATATTGTGGAGACTATCGTCAATATTGGAGCATTTCACGAAACTTGGATGGGGGTAGTACCTGTTTTCTTGTGGTCAGAAAAAGATTCTAAGGGTGTATCTCTAGAATACCTTAGTGGGCCAATCCCTGACTTTAATTATAACATTAAGTGGGAGTGTGATGTTCGTAAAAGGGATAAAGCTATTGTGCGTTATACAATGCCTGAGGCAGAAGATCAAGTTACTGAAGAAGTCATTACCACTATCACTAAAAATAAATATAAAAAATCATTAGATGCTTCTAGATCGTTTAATGCACTATATGATTCTTAATCTTCATGGCGAACAAAAAACAATCAAAAAGTTATAAAGCTATTTTTGTAGAAATAGCAGAATCAAAAGGCTATAAAGTCAGCAAACCTTCCTTTGTTCAGAGAAAAAATAATATTGATTATATTATTGAAGGGCAGATTCAAGGTGAATCTACAGAAGTCTGTGTAGACTTAAAGAAAAAAAATGGAAAAAGTTCCAATCAGTGGATTTATATTGAGTACGAAAACTCTAAGGGAGGCAAAGGTTGGTTATATGGTATGGCTGATTTTATAGTTTTTGAGGTTCCCAAAGAGTTTATTTTTGTTCCACGTAAAGGTTTAATTAATTTTTTAAATCAGTCTCAATTAGTTCGATGGGACTTGCCTTATGTAGATAAACCTTGGAATTCCAAATATCGTTTATTCAGGCGTGCTGATACATTAGAAACGATCACTCAAATCAAAATTAAAGACATATTAAATATTAAAAATTGCCAAAAATGGCAGAAGTATTCCAAATAATTTTCACTAATTTCTGGACTTTTCTTGGTACGGTAATTATAATAATAGCCAGTGGCTACTCGCTAGCTCTACCTTTTTATTGGTATTATAAATTAAAACAATATAAATTAAATCAATCGACATGGCATCATCAATGAAGCAGAAAAATAAATGTCAATCTGGTAAATGTAATATTAAACACAATCAAAACGGCAAAGGAGATAAACCCAGACCCGTTTCTAAAAAACAATATAACAAAAATTATGAATCAATCAACTGGAAAAAAAAGTAAAGATACTTTTTATGTAGTCACTCGAAATGGTCGCAGAGTATGGCCTAAAAACTACTGGACAATATCAGAAGCTCAAAATCATGCAGGCAAGCTGGTTGAATCTTTAAAAAAGTATAACGATATAGATGCTAAAAAAATCGTTATCATGGAAACTCAGGATCCAGATTCTATAAATTAATTCTTGACAGTTTAGTTCGCTTATTGTATAATGGCTTCACAATCAAAATTAGATGAAGCTTACATCAACATATGTCAAGAGTGGTCTAAACTCTCTCATGCTCGCCGCAAGCAAGTTGGTTGTATCATCGTTAAAGATGGTACAATTATTTCTGATGGATATAATGGCACACCGAAAGGGTTTGACAATAACTGTGAAATACTGTATAATGGTCATCTTGAAACTAAAAAAGAAGTTTTGCATGCAGAAAGTAATGCTATTACCAAACTTGCAAAATCAACACAATCCAGCCTTGGAGCCACAATGTACATCACAATTTCTCCTTGCATTGAATGTGCCAAACTAATCATACAATCAGGAATAGAAAGAGTAATATATAAAGAACTTTACCGCAATGATGAAGGTATAAAACTGTTAAAACAAGCTAATATAGAAGTAAAAAAACATGAACATAAATAAATTCAATTCAGTTATTAATTATACATTAAACAAATTTTGCCCAATTGTTGTTGTGGCATTCCTCACCTTTTTTAAAATTGGTTTTTATACTTGGGAACCATATGTTATTATGGCTCTTGTTTTATTTGCTACCAATTTTCATTATAAAGTTGGATACAGTGTTGCAATTTGTGAAGAAAGAGGGTTATTAAAAGATGATTAATTTAATAAAAAAAATCAGAAGTAAATTTAATTGCTTTTTTTGTCGTCGATATTATATTGTGTATCAAGATCAACATAATAAAATTAAAACATACCAAATAGGCAATATTAATTTATACAACTCATTCGGCAATAAGCGCGATAAAAGAGATAATGTTGGTTTCAAGGCTTTCTGTTTTGCTAGAGGGCAAATGAGATCGTTTCGCCATGATCGAATTATATCCATCACAAAAAAGTGAGTTTTGAATTTTTTATTGGAAATTTGCCTTTTTGGGTGTATAATATATTTAAGTTATACAGTCTTTAAATTAAAAGAAAAACAATCTAACGTCGATTCATTAGAAAAACAAAATGTAGACCTAAAGAATCAATTAACCCAAAATTATTCACAATTTCAAGAGCGCGAATCTTACTTCAAGCAAACAATAGATCGACTACAATCTAGTTTCAATAAAGAGCAAGAACTAATCAAAGAGCGTAAACTTGAACTTGACTTAAAAGAACAAAAACTTTTAAAAGAACTTAATGATCTAGAGCAGCGTCTTACTACTGAAACAGAGAATCGTAAAAAAGTTACATCTCAAAAGAAAAGTAGTGAAGTTCGATTAGGGCATATAGCTGAAACATTAGCTCCTTTTTTAGATCAGTTTGATTTTGATCCCGAAAACTGCACATTCCTTGGAAAACCGATTGATTATATATCTTTCGGAGATGATGAAATTACTTTCATTGAAGTTAAAAGTGGAAACAGTCAGCTTAACAAAAGACAAAGACACATCAGGGATTTGGTTAAATCTAAATTTGTGTCTTGGAAAGAAGTCAGAATACAATAAATTTTAACCCATAAATTATTATGAAACTAAAACTAACATCATTATTAATAGCCTTCGGGCTTCTTACTAACGCCGCCCTCATGGGTAATTCTGCAAAGATTGGTTATGTCTCCGATTTCTTTTATCGAGGCGAGCAAAAAGCTCTTGAATCAGTTCAAGCTGCTGTTGATCTTGAAGCTCAATTATTTGGTCTTGATGGCAAATTACATGCATGCACTAATCAATCTGTTGATCAAGGTGTAGATAGCTATCGTCTCGCTGCTGGTCTTGGTACCAGTTTTGCTGAAGATTTGTTTTCTATCTATGGTGGATTCAATCATTTTGAAGATGTAGCTGGAGAAGCTCTTTCTGAAATTGAAATCAGTGCTTCAGTTAATGTGTTTACTAATCCCACTGTATCTGCTTTTAGAAATGTAGATGACGATCTGTATACATTCGAGGGTTCGCTCGCTGAATCTTTTGATCTTTCATTTGCTTCTCTAGATTTGCGTGGTGCAGTTGGTAATACCGAAATTACAGAATCTAATGATCGCACATACTATTCAGTTGGTGCTGGACTTAGTCGTTCTGTAGGCAAAGGTGCTACTCTAGGAGCGTCTATTGATCTTGTTGATTCTGACGACATTGAACGTGAGTTTGTGTTTGGGTCAGCTTTGACATTTAATTTCTAATTTAACCCTAAAATAAATATGAAAGAAACATTACAAAACATCACATGTGCAGTAAAAGGTATTGCTGCTACATTACTTAGCGTACTTGGTCTACTTATTGTAGTTCAAGCTGTATTCGGAGCTGCTGCTCCTGTTAATGTCATCGGCAACCTCGAAGCCTTGCTTAGCGGTTTTGTCGGAGTTGGGGCTGGGTTCACTTCCTTTGTGACCTTAGTTCTTGTGGTAGCTTTGATCGGCAAGCTTAATTGCGACGGAGGCCAATGTTCCAAGGATAAGTAATTAATATTTATTCTTGACTTTTGTAAGGGGGACGGTTATAATGACCGTCCCCCTTTTTTTATCTGAATGAAAATTTTATCTTTATTTGCAAATGTAGGTTTTGGAGAATTTTTTCTCGAAAAGCATGGTTTTGAGGTTGTTGTTACTAATGAGCTCCTCCAAGATCGTGTAGATTTCTACAAAGAGTTATACCCTCATGCTCAAAATGTTATTTGTGGAAATATTTGCGATAATGATATACAGTCAAAAATAATTAATACATGTAAAGAAGTTGGACCAATAGATATCGTACTCGCTACTCCTCCTTGTCAGGGAATGAGTTTAGCTAATGCAACAAAAGCGTCGGATGACCCTCGCAATACATTAATTGTTCATGCTATGGACATTTTTAAAGCGGTTGATGCCAAGTATATGCTTATTGAAAACGTTACGAACATGCCAAACACATATATTTACCATCCTGACTATGGGCAAATTAAAATTATCGATTATATTCAAGAAGTAATTCCCGAAGGTTTTAAATGTATCACACAAGTTGTTGATGGAAAATACTTTAACACCCCCCAAGAACGTAAGCGTTCAATCACCTTAATTTCTAAGGGTGGTCAATGGCGATTCCCAACTCACGAAAATAAAATTACTACCCTCAAACAATCCATAGGCTACTTACCAAGTATAGAAGCATCATCTTCTTCTGATTTGAAATGGCACTTTTCATCAAAACACAACCCCGATCACATTGACTGGATGAAACATTCTCCACCTAGTAAAAGTGCTTACTTTAATAAAGATGACCATTATCCTGCAAAAATTATCGACAATACATCAACACAAACAATAGAAGAATTAATCAAAAATGGGGATATAGGCTGGCACACAAATCCACCTTTAATTATTCACAAAGATGGATCTAGTACATTGGCTAACATAATCACTAGAACAGTTGATGGTAAATTGAAAATGTTTGCTGAAATCCCCCCTAACTCTTCTTTAAAAAGGGAAGTTTATGGATTTACTACAGCTTACAAAAGAATGAGCTGGAATAAACCTGCCCCAACCGTTACAATGACTAATGGATCTATCTCCAGTCAAAACAATGTGCACCCAGGTAGAGTTAATCAAGACGGCACCGTTTCTGATGCTAGAGTATTAACTATACGCGAAGTTTTATTGGTTTGTGGTTTACCTCCAGATCTCTTAGATCGTTTTGCTCATAAAATTACTGATGACACTAAATTCAAATTCAAGAGTGGTAATTTTGGCTATGATTATCATCCTAGCTTTATACGTAAAGTTTTAGGTGAATTATTTTTGCCAGAAGTTTCTCTAGCTTTATTTAAATCTTTAAAATCAACTATATCTAACTCAACTAATGAAATACAACTAGAATTTAATTATGAATAAATTTGTACATCATAACTTTCAAAATTTTAAAGATGAATTTGAAAAAGAATTCAACCAAAATATTTGTGTTTGGATTAAAGACAATATAGATATTAAAGAAAGTCCAAATACTCGAGCTATACAGGTAGATGATTGGTTTGCTTGTAAATCCCTCCTAAAAGACCCTGGAGAAGATTTTAAGAAACTTTGCAATCGATTATTTGGTAGTATCCAAAATTTGAATGGAAGATCTCCCCATATGTATCTAGCAGACCAAATTAATGGCACTCTAAAAGAAGCCCTGCATGCCAAAAAATTATCTCGACTCTACAAAGACTACGATATTTGTGTAATTAGCTCTGAATTTAACAAAACTAGCAAAAAGCGAGAATTGTATACAAAGTTACATCGGTCAGTTAATCGCAAACCCGATCTGAGAGTAGTCACTGACAAAAAACCTGTAGATATACACATAAAAGCCAATAATACTTTTTTAAAGAGTCAAAAAATCACTTTTCGTGGTGGTAGAAACCCAGAATACAACTCCATTCAGTCTGGTGAGTACTATGTTCACTTACTTCTATCTCCAACTGAATACATTTCAATACAAAACTTCAATAAACTTGATAAATATGTCTCCAGAAAAGAAAAACTTTCCGATCAAAATAGTTGGGGTGGCTCAGGAGCTGTATGTTTTCATTTTAAAAAAAATATTTTAGATTTAGTTAGAGCATATTAGCAAAAAAAATTTTCGACGCAAAATTGAATAACAGTGGACGATATACATTAACTTGAAAAAATAATATTTAATATTATAATATTGTTATGACAGATGATGACTTATTTATTAGTGGACCTAAAGATTATAATGAGCAAACAGACTCTTTTCGTTTTGATTTAGAAAACCTTATATATAGATACATCGATGAATACGACATTAACACAATCACCATCATTGGCGCACTGCAAGAAAAAATAGTAGAGTTATCTAATGAAGGTAATGTAGAATTTGAATCAGATATAGAATTAGAATAAATTATGAAAAAATTAATTGGAATTAGCGGTTATGCAAGATCAGGTAAAGATACTTTTTATGAAAGAAGTGCAGAGATATTATCCAAAAATGATAAAAAGTCAGTCAGGTTAGCTTTTGCTGATGCATTAAAACATGAGCTTGATGATTTACTAGTTAAACATTTACAAATTTCTGCTTTCACAGAAGATGACGAAGAAAAGTCTTTAATTAGACCTCTTTTAGTAACATATGGCACTGAACTACGTAGAAAGTTAAATCCTAATTGCTGGATTGAAACAATTCAATCAGATGTTATTGATTACTTGAAAGATGGTCGTTATGTTTTTATTACTGATGTTCGTTTTGAAAATGAAGCGCAGTGGATTCGCATGAATGGAGGTACATTAATTAATGTATCCAGAGAAGGTGTTGGTCCCGCTAATCACGAAGAGCATCGTCAATTTCATAGAATGAGAAAATACTTTAATTATAATATTCACTGGCCAACATACGGATCAGAATCATTAGATTCTTGCGATGAACATATAATACCAGCATTAGCACATTTTATTCAGCGTGAGCCAAAATTTGAGCAGGTAATGTAAAAAAAATTTTCCGAACAACTTCATTCTACAGTGGACGATAGACAATCTAAATACAGCAAATCCATAAAAGGTAAAAAAGCTATTAAGAAAGCTAGAGAAAAGTATGAAGAAGAAAATAAAGAGAAGCGTCGAATTCAAAAAAGAGAATATATGAGGCGCAAGCGAAGAGAAGACCCAAATTATTGCAAGTGGAAATAACTTGACTGTTTTGCTTTACTATGGTATGTTAATCTCATGCCTAAAAAATATAATTCTCAATTCAAATATAGAAACAAAAAATTCTCTTTTGATCAGTATTGGAAGGTAGATTATACCGAATATAATAGTAAAAGTGAAGAGTGGGATTTTAATACTATTATTAAAGCTAGATCTGCTGATTTAGCTCAAAGAATCCTAAGAAAGAAAGTTAGAGAAGATAATCCTTCTCATAAAATCAAGGCATTGCAAATATTTATGTTTGCTCATGATACAGCTATGCATAACTTGAGATTAAACATTAAAGACTGGCAATGCATTAAAGACGCAGCTTTTCCTAATTTCGCTAACCATTTATTTAAATACAATAAAACTCGACCCAAAGGTTATAATAACCGCTTTAACAAAGGCACTCCACCCAAGAAGGGAGTGGGTTTTCAAAAGGGCAACAAGATTCGACCCATTCATACAGCTAAAAAAGAAGAAAAACCTTATATGTTATGGCGAGGCAAATGGATAGAATGGCCCAAAGAAGAGCGTGAAGGGCTGAAAGAGAAAATTCAGCTACATTTATCGCTCAACGGCAATAATCGAACTAGAGCAGCTAAATCAATGGGCATGCCAATTAGATCTTTGTATAAGTTGATGGAAAAAAAATTTGTTGAAGTTGATTGGCAAAAAGAATTTCCACCACCACCACCTCGTATAGCTCATGCTTTAGCCAACAATGAAAAAAGGATTGCTGGAATTAAAAGTGCTTGGCAAAAAAAATCGGAAGCTCGCATAGCTAGACTTGCACCTCAAGCCGCAAAAATGAGGGCAGAGGGGGCAACCTTTCATATGATACGCGAAAAACTAAAATGCAATTATAAAACTGTTAAAAAATGTCTTAATTATGGAAAATAAAGATCAAAATTTACAATGGTTATCTGAATATCAAGGCGACATGATTAAAATCATAGCCAAGCACAGAAGGTCTGGGCATAAACTGTCTATTGAAGAAATTGCTTCGGAAGTTAACAATTATTTTATAAATAAATTGTGTGAAACTGCTTTTGACAATAAAACAGAGTTTCAAAAATTTGTTCACATGACTTGTCGCAACTTCATTAAGTGGACTGCTAGCGGAGCTTTTGCTTATAGGGATAAAAAATACCATCAAAGAAAAGATGATTCTCTAGTCAAAAATGACGAGGGTGATAAAACTATTTTTGATTACATGTGTCAAACAATAGGTGCCGAAGATCCTAGTTTCGCAAAATTAAATCATTCAGAAAAATATAATAATATTATCAAATGGTTATTAGATTATAGTGACATATTAACTCCGCGTCAAAAAAACATATTTCCATTTGTCCTACAAGGTAAAACTCTTGACGAGCTTGGGGATGCATTGGGTGTTACTCACCAAGCTATTTCTCACTCTATTACAGATATCTATGATAGAATCAAATCTTATATCAAAATAGATATAAATGAAGATTGTGATAAAGAGCTCTTAATTAAAGGTAATAGAGCTATAAATTATTTATTTGGGACAGAAAGAAAGACGTTAAGATCAAAAAAAGTGTAACATAGTATGTGCCTGATCCTAACTACAATTCTCATATAAGTGAAGCTCCTAGTCGCAATGCTGCGGTTAATTTTAACTATGTTTGGGATCAGTCTAATACACATTGGACACCCATGGGTCAAAACCCTTATGATTTAATATTAAATCAAGCAAAATCAAGTATTCATAAGTTTGGATCTAACCCCAATTTATCTAACGATAAAAGTGCAGAAGAAACAATATGGGATGGTGAAGATTTATATGCCTTCCCTAATGATTCTGGAGAAACTTTACAAATTCAATCTTCAGACAATACTGACACTCAAGAAATTGTAGTGATGGGGCTAGATGAAAATTTTGAAGAAAAATCACAATCAATTACCTTAACTGGAACTACAAGTATCTCTTTGAGTGGCTCTTGGTCTCGAGTTTTTCGAGCATATAATAATGGCTCTGACGATTTGACTGGTGATGTTATCATACATAAAGATAGTGACCCTTCTACAGTGTATGCAAAGATTCTTGCAGATAATAATCAAACATTAATGGCACTTTATACAATTCCAGCCAATTATACTGGTTATTTGCTCAAGCACCACTGTTCAGCACAAAATACAGATAGTTCTTCTAGTATTAATTTTGTCATTCACATTAAAACACGTGAATATGGCAAAGTTTTTCGCACTAAATCGATTATTTCTTGCTCAACAAATCAATCCGAAACAGAAAATTTACCTTTTCCGATTAAGTTGGAACCTAAAACTGATATTATTTTTAATAAAGTTTCTGCAAATGGTACTGGTGGCTCGTTAAATGCTGACTTTGATATAGCATTGCTATGAAATTAAACGGAACAGACATCCTCTTCTTTTTAATTGTTTGTATTTTACTTTGGTTCACCAATAAACAACATGATCACATTGTTTACCTTGAAGATACGATTAAGATTCAAGATCAAGCTATTTCTAAACAACTTTTTTTAATTGAGTGCCAAAAAATAATTATTTCTGGATCTAGCGGCACCCAGCAAAACTCTTTTCCTTTTTACGAAAAATTTGATTAACATGAAAACTAGTGAATTATTTAGTGAAGTAAAATTCAAAGATGTATTTAATTATGTCTATAAAAATTACTACAAGAATCGGAAGTTGCCAAGAGATAAAATGATGGAACTTTCTATGGCGTATCAAAAATTGTTTGAAGAATGTCAATTTGATGATAGTGCGGTCGAAAACCACATGAATCATGAAGAATTAGCTGCCCATATATTATATTACTTGCATAAGTAGTGTATTTAACATTGTGTTAATCAAAAATTCATGAAAGACAAGAAACTACTTTTTTTCTCTCATAAATATAAGTTTATTTTTTTACACACTGGAAAATGTGGCTGCAAATCAATTAATGCTGCCCTGAATTCCCTAATCGATTCAAATCAAAACATAAAATTCCCTACGGATCATCCATCATTAAAAGATTTAAATAATGCCATCTCCACAGATGGTTATAATCCAAATGATTACAAACTCTTAACTTTGGTTCGTAACCCTTATGATCGCATGGTTTCTTGGTATTACTATGCACTGAATACCACTAAATCTTTCTCTGGCAATTTTGATTCTTTTTGTGAAGAGCGTTTAGCGAATTTTTCCGAAAACTTATTGCCCCCATACCATCAATCAGATTTTATCATTCGTTTTGAGAGCATGCAATACGATTTTGATAATTTTTTATCGTTTTTTGAGTTACCCTTGGTTGAACTACCTCATATTCAACATGGCACCTGTCGACCTAATCGAGACTATCAGTCTCTTTTTTCGTCTCGAAGCAAAATAATAGTTGATACATATTTCTCAGAAGTCATTGATCGTTTCGGTTATGAATTTTAGCTCTATTAATATTTAGATGGTCGTAATGTCGTACAAGGAAACTGGGATTAAATTATCAAACATTGATCTATGTGTCGTCGATGGTTCGCTATCTTTAGATAGGTTAAACCTTCTAGTTAAAATAGCTACTCATTGTTGTAGCTCTATTACCTTTAACAGTGTTAAAATTTTTTCTGGCTGTCTTCACACTCATTCATTTAAAAATTCACTAAATTTCGAGTATATACCCATATCAATACATTCTATTGATGCATACAGTAATTTCATTGTAAAAGATCTGCATCAATATATTACCGCAGAATATTGTTTGATTTTTCAGTACGACGGATTTATTATAAATCCAAATGCTTGGTCTAACGATTTTTTACGATATGATTATATAGGTGCAGTTTTTCCTCAAACTAACTGGAGTAAAGTTAATCGAGTAGGTAATGGTGGATTTAGCTTGAGAAGTAAAAAGTTTATGGAATATTGCTCGACACTACATTATCCTGGCTTAGTAAACGAAGATAAATTCCTTTGCGCGCTTCATTATAAAGACATCATTTCCCAAGGGTTAAAATTTGCTCCACCTTCTTTAGCTGCACAATTTTCAATTGAAGAAGAAACAGAATATAATGATAGCAACACATCTTCTTTTGGCTTTCATGGTAGTATTCGTAGACCTCATCTTTACGAACGGACATTACATTACATTAATAACATATAAACATGAATAATTTATTTAATGAAATAAAAATAATGAAAAGCAACAAGCATTATCGCCTTGGTGATCTCATTTTATGCAGAGGCCTGCGCTGGCAACATGATCGAGAAATTATATTCTCAGACGAACAATACAACAATTCTTTTTTAAAAGATTATCTACAATCAAGAATCCAAAATGAAGGTGTTGACGATCAAGCATTAATAGAATGTGTGCGCAAGCATTCTAATAATTTACAATTAAAAGATAACACTTTGTATATTAACATACGCTTGGGTGACAGTGTCATGGAGCCGTTTGGAAAAATTAATGACAAGGCGGCATACGGTCGAGTTAATAAATTATTTATTTTTCACCCTGAAAAGTTGATGTATCAAATTTCTGATACCTTAATACAAAATCCCAAAGTTGATAGTATACAATTTGTAACGGCATTACATTTCGGAGATAATGAACAAAACAATACTTGGCGTTTTAGTCAAGAAGCTGTTGATGAAAATCGAAGAAAAATGGAAGTGTATCTTGATTTCATAGAAAAAAAATTCAAGTTACCACTGTCCATCATTCCTGCGACAGAAAATAAAATCAAGCACGTAGACAATCAATTTTTAACACTTTGTAGTGCCAAGCATGTTATACTTGATGGCGCTCACTTTGGTGAGCTAATAAGAGAAGTAAGAAATTTGATTTTAAATTAAGATAAGTGTATAAAGTTATGTGAGGTTTTTGTTTTTATTTTTAATTTTATTTGGTTGCCAAACCAAGCACAACTTTAAACCTTCAGATACAAAATTAAAAGAAAGCGAGCGCAACTGGGAAGCTCTTTATGCTCGCGAACTTTCAAATTCACTCATGAATGAAGATAATGCCGCGTTTTACTTCTTTTGGCCACTTTATATACAAGAAAGATCGCGTAATAAGTGTAAAAAGTATAACTCAAAACATAATATAAACTGTAACTGTTTATAACTTAATGAAACACACTACTCAATTATCTATTGTTCTTCTTGCTACCCAAAAAGAGTATCAATCCGGAGATGTCACGGCATGCCTAGATAAATATTTCAAAACTAATGCTTCTGTCGATAAAAAGATTGATCTTCATATATTTTTCAATAAAGGAGAAGAAAGCGATTATAATGACTTATTAGATTATGAAAATTGCGAAAATGTAAATGAAGTAAAAATAAAATCACATAAACTAGAAGGTTTAGAAGATCTTTATATCAGAACACCTCAAGAATTCAAAAAATTTCATACACCAGAAGTTCCAGCTCTAGGGGCATCTTCTGGGCCTAATAATTTATTTTTCAACAGCATGATTCCCTTAATGGATAATGCTTATAGAGATTACTTAATGATTGAGTGTGATACTTATCCCATAAAAGATTTGTGGCTCGATCAAATTATTTCTTATTGCGATAATGCTGTATTTATGATTGCTGGAAGTACATATTTAGGCAAACATCAATTTCCTCATTTTGACACATGGACTGGTCACTTAAATGGAGTAGCAATATATCGATCTTCTAAAAATTTATCGATCTTCCTGACATTTGCAAAAAAAACTATTATCCACTATGTCACTAATCACCACAATCCCTTTGTTAGTTTTGATGTGGCAATGCATTATTTTTCCGCCACATTATTGGGTAGACAGTTTTTTAACAATCGTAATATGCCCTTTAATCAATTAATTGATTGTCCTATCATATCAAACTATTCTCTTCCTGATGATTTCAGCACATCAACCGAAGAAGTTAAACAGAAGTATCCAGAAACAATTATTCTACATAAAAAAGATTCTCCTAAAAAAATACCAGTATTCCTACATATACCTAAAAATGCTGGAACATATGTCCTTAATTTAATGCATAGTGTTCACACACATTATCGACATTTAAATTTAGAGAGCAAATTTGATCAATCTTGCGTGCGTATGTGTTTTGTTAAATTGGATAAAGTTAGGCAAGTCACAGCATTCATTTATGACGAAAACCATCACTGCGAAAATTCAGATTTTTTTATCAAGATTAGTCCCGATCAATATGAGTCTTCTGCGGATATTTTTTACAAATATTTATCTGAATCTAAATTTAATTTATTTTCTTTGCAAATAGATGCAACACAGCTAGGTGTTCGGGACGAATTTAACTTTTGCCATAAACTGTGCTCTATTATAGGTCACACTCCATCGTTTTTTACTATCCTACGTTCACCCTTTGATCGAGCTCAATCCATCTTTAACTACTTAAATAGCGAAGACAGTTCTCACGAACCAACATACAATCAGATAACCTCAAAGAACCTTAAATCTTATATTCACTCAAGTCAACTTGAAGATAGCTGGGTCATTCGTCATTTAAGTTCGTTAAATGAAGAAGAACCTTTAACCACTGAACATTTTGATGAAGCGGTTAACCAGTTACATAGATTTAGTTTTGTGGGCAATATGAGCAATATAAATGAAACAGTTTATTCAGTTCTTCATCAGTGTTATGGAATTAGTCGAGATTTAATTAATTTTAATCTCGATTCAATTGGAAAAAATAAATCTTCATATAGCTCTTGCAAATTTGATGACTTAGATATTGAGACTCAAAATAAATTTATTTGCAGAACTGATCTCGATATTCGTCTTTATGATCATTTTTGCAATTCAGAGAATGATTTTAAAAATACTATTGAACCACAACCTGCTCGAGATTTAATTGTTAACCCTACAGTTATACCTGTATTTCATCATATCGCAAAAAATGCAGGAACATATGTGTTAAGCTGGATGATGATGTTGTGCAGAAAATATCATATTTTAAGAGGAGATAACACCAAAATTGGCTGGACCGCATCAAGAATACGAAGATGTTTAATAAAGCTAGATGATGGCAAGCAACTAACTGTAATTTACTATACACCCACCGACTTAAGCGGAAGCAATTCCTATGTTTTAGAACACTCAGGTTGCAGAAAATCAGATGGGTCAATTGATGGACACAAGCTTGCGGAGGCACAAATTAACTTTATTAATAGCAAATTTAAAAGCGAAGGGGATGGCTCGACAAACATCATACCTCTTCAAAATTTCATTAAATTCATACAAAATGGAGAGATAGAACCATTTTCAATTTCTGTAGACCCTATATTTTGGGGTGGACTTCAATCATCAAATTCTTTTAGCTGGAAAGCTGCGGAGGAAGCTTTATCAGAAATTTTGAACTCCACAAACCGAAAGTCATTAAAAAACTTTGCTATACTCAGGGATCCATATTTGAGAGCTGTATCTATTTTTCATTATTTAAAAAGCCCAGAGAGCGCTCACGAACCAAACCACAACTGCCTTCAATCTAATACCTTGAAAGAATTTTTAAATTCGGAAGAAGTCGAAGATTGTTGGTTCTTGCGGAACTTAATGTCAATCAATGGAGAAACAAAAATATCTCAACATGATCTTGATCATGCACACAATAAATATTTACAATATTTTGATATCTCCGACATCAGTCAGGTAGACTTTTTGATTGATAAAGTTTTTAACGAATCATACGGAATTGTTCGTAATGATGTCGAAGAGCGTGTTGTAAAATCTAATGTAAATAAAAATTCAGTAAAAAAAATAGCAAAAATGCCATTTTCAGAACTAGATGATACTACTAAAGAAAAATTTTTAGATCGTACATATTGGGACAGAAAATTATGGGAGAGATATTGTAAATGATTGAACGAATTTTTTCGGATAATATAGTTTACGATTTAATTATCAAAGATGATTCAATCATACTAGATAGTTCTTTTGAAGATCATAGATTCTACACAAGAGAAGTGATTTATAAATTAATTGAAGAATATAGCCTAAAATACGACAGGCCATGTATCTGGCGAACCATGAACGAAAAACTCTCTGATGGGAAAAAAATTTTTTATAGCAATTCTCATATTTCATTTTTAAATTGCATAAAAGAAGATTTTTTAAATTATGATTATTTATATGATTTTACTTATCTCGGGGGCAAAATTGCTGACCGACCTGACAAGATCGCTATGCTATCTAACCTCTATCAAGAAAAACTTTTGGATAACGCCATATGGAGTGGCGGGTCTTACAAAAATAAAGATGACAGCATACCTCTTCCAGATCTTCCTCATGTTTTAGACTGGGATAAAGACATTAAAGGAAGTCACAATCACATAAATGGCTGTTGTGCGATTCATTTAAATTTTTATTTAAATTCTCGCTTTTCACTAACACAAGAAACAGAGATGACAATTAGATCAAATCGTTATACAGAAAAAACTTTGAAATGTTTTTTTGTAAAACACCCTTTTATTGTCGCAGGGAATTACCAAGTTTTAAAGCTTTTAAAAAAAGATGGCTTCAAAACATTTCATCCCTACATTGACGAATCATACGACGACATCAAGGATCGAGATGAAAGAATAGCGGCAATCATAAAACAAGTTAAAATTTTATGCAATAAAACCACAAAAGAATGGCAAGAATTCATGTGTAATATAAGTCATATATTAAACTATAATTATAATCAATCAAAAACAAAAAAATTGACTCATCAACTCGGCATTAAAATGTAAGCTCAAGAATAAATCCATGATTAGTAAAAAACATAAATGCATATTTGTGCATATACCCAAAACGGCTGGTAGTTCAATAGAGTTATTCTTAGACCCTAATCTTAAAACAGCCATGAATGGAGATACAGTTTTTACTCAAGAAAACAAGCACAGTAAGGCTATTGACTATTATTCTCAAGATCCTGACTTATTTTCTCGATACTTTAGCTTCAGCTTTGTCAGAAACCCGTGGGACTTGGTAGTTTCTCGTTATTTTTATAGAAAAAATTGGGATTCAAATTTTGATTTAAGTATTAAAGGTTTTTTATTGGGAAATTTTTCATGGAATTGCTGCTTTAACTATCTTTGTGTAAATGATGAAATCTCTGTAAATTTTGTAGGTCGATTTGAAAATCTCCAAGATGACTTCGATATTGTTTGCGACAAAATCGGCATTCCGCAGCAACAACTTCTGCACGCCAACAAGTCTAACCACAAACAATACACCGAATACTATGATGATGAAACTCGTGAGATTGTTGCGAAAAAATTCGCAAAGGATATTGAGTATTTTGGGTATAAATTTGGAGAATAAGACATGATAAGCCATAAGTATAAATTTATCTTCATTCACATTAACAAAACAGCCGGGACAAGCATCGAAGCAATACTGAATAATTATGCTGAAAATTTCAAAATAAAACATCAACCAATCAACGCATTAAACAAAGAGGCCATTGATAATAGTTATTTTAAGTTTACTTTCGTAAGAAATAGTTGGGACAGATTTCTTTCTTTGTATAAATATCGTGTTAAAACAAACCAAACAAACTTAGGCAATAAAACTATTTGCTTTAAAGATTGGGCAAAAAAAATCCACCACAAAGATCCATTTTATTACAATAATACATGTCAAATGAAAAATCTTATGTTATCGGAACAAGTTGATTGGATTACTGATGAAACTAAAACTATAAACATGAATTTCATTGGTCGATTCGAAAACCTTCAAAATGACTTTAATCTTGTCTGCGATAAAATTGGGATTTCACGACAACAGCTTCCGCATACAAACAAAACAAACCACAAACACTACACCGAATACTACGATGATGAAACGCGTGAGATTGTGGCAGAAAAGTATGCACGAGATATTGAGTATTTTGGGTATAAATTTGGAGATTAAAAACAATAAAACATGAAACAAATACACATATACAATAACGGAATAAAATGCTATAGAAATACGATATACGGGGGAGCATTGAGTAGATATGAAAAATACATAAACTTACATGAACCATTTGAGGATACAATCTTTGATCATATTATAAAAAATAATGATGTAAAAACATTTATAGATGTTGGTGCAGCTTGGGGCTATTATAGCATTTATGCAAAAAAGCTTAACAAAAATATAAATGTCATTGGTTTTGACGCTGACGAGGAAATGATTAAAAATGCATATGAGAATGCAGAACTTAATGATATAACTGACATTGAATTTAGAAAAGGCGGTATTCCTGAAAACATTAAACTTATAGATGTAGTCAGTGAGCTTAAACAAATTGACTTAATTAAAATAGATATTCAAGGAGAGGGAGCCTCAGCTCTTGAGAGCGCTGGATCAGAAATTGTTAAAATTAAAAACCTTATCATAGGCACACACGGAAAAGAACATAACGATTGCTCAGAACTACTAAGCAAGTATGGCTTTAAGATTAAAATGTCTGCCACATCAAGCGAGATCCCAATTCAGCCCGATGGATTATTATGGGCCACACTTTAGATACAGTCAATAAATGTTAATATCCCACAAACATAAATTCATTACAATTGATATCCCCAAAACTGGTTCGCGATCTTTGCGTGAAAGTTTGTACCCCATGGGAATTATTGATGTTGTCGGAAAACCATATCCAAATGAAGCTTTCTATCAACACGGAACCGCATTAGATTGTGTTCGCGACCTGAAGACAATTGATTGTAATTTTCGCGACTATTATTCTTTTTGTGTAGTTCGCAATCCATGGGATAGATATTTTAGTTTTTTTAAATACTTTAAACATTACGCC